>F144_Wood_Sandpiper__coassemble_45_pt1 | contig 22012 bp, 23 predicted proteins | sample F144_Wood_Sandpiper__metabat2_low_PE_003 | metagenome-assembled genome bin F144_Wood_Sandpiper
ATATTGTACATCAATATCATCAAAATTTTCTTTTAATTTATTAGCGAAACGAACGGCAATTTCCATACCTTCCGCTTCCATGATATAGAAAGAATGAGTTGAAGCAGAAACGCCACGTTTCTTAAATTCTTCGACCATCAAATCAAATACTTTGCTTTCAGTACGAGCCATCGCAAATTTTTCAATGCACTCTGCGCCTGGTTCTAATGAAAGTAATGGCTTAATTTTAAGTAGAGATGCCATTCCCGCAGCTACAGATGAAATTCTTCCACTTTTTTTCAATTGCTCAAGTGTTTCAGGATATAAGAAAGAGAATGTATCTTTTTTCTTTGCTTCGATATGATTCAAAATAGTTTCCAAATCAACTCCCGCTTCAATCCATTTCTTAGCACTTAATAGAATATCTAACATAGGTGCTCCAACGGTTCCACTGTCAATTACATGAACATTATCCATTTCACAGCTTTGGGCACATAGTTTGAAACCTTGGTATGTTCCAGATAAGAAAGACGAAATTGTGACAATGATAATTGCATCATAATTCGCTTTTTTCCATGTCTTCATGGCTTCTTCCACTGCCCCAATATTAGGCTGTGAAGTTGTTGGTATTGCTCCCTTTTTTAATGCTGCAGCTAATTCCTCTGCACTCATGTCTATATGGTCACGGTATTCTTTTCCATCAATAATGACAGATAATGGTAAGCATTCAATGTTGTATTTTTTTGCCTCGCTTGGGCTTAATGTAGATGTTGTGTCTGTAACTAATAAGATATTTGGCATATCATATCCTCCTATTTTAACTATCACATTATATCATGACAAAAACAGAAGTCAACATATTATTGACTATTCAATATAATTAGTCAGTTTAAAACATTGAATTAATAATTAAGAATAGGAGAATTATACATTTTAAAAAAAAGTATTGACACAGGTTCAACATTGGAATATATTATAGATGTAAGGTAGTTGGTTACTCAACTAACTAATCTATCAACAAAGGAGTGATATCATTGAATATAAATCTAAATATTGATAAACCCATCTTTATTCAGATTGCTGAACAACTTGAGGATTCTATATTTACAGGGATATTTTCAGAAGAAACCAAAATTCCTTCAACAAATGAAATATCAGCACTACTTAATATAAATCCTCATACTGTTCTTAAAGGAATGAATATCTTGGTGGATGAACAAATCATCTATAAGAAAAGAGGTTTAGGAATGTATGTAAAAGATGGAGCTGTAGATAAAATACGTCTGAAAAGACAAGGTCTTTTTTACAATCAGTATGTTGAGACATTAATTAAAGAAGCGTCAAAGTTACAAATGAGTAAAGAAGAAATTATTTCATTAATAGAAAGAGGATACGAAAATGAACGCAATTCAAATTAAGAATATTACAAAACGATTTAAGGATGTTACTGCATTGGATAATGTTTCTTTTTCTTTTGAACAGGGTAAAATTTATGGTTTCTTAGGAAGAAACGGTGCTGGAAAGTCAACGCTTATCAATATTATAGCGAACCGTATTTTTGCTGATGAGGGGCAAATCTTAATTGACGGTATTATCGCCAAGGAAAATATGGAAGTTCATGAGTTAATATTTTGTATGAGTGAAGTTGATTTATATGATGCTAGTTTAAAAGTTATCGAACACTTCGAGTGGATTAATCGCTTTTATGATAGTTTCGATATGGAAAAAGCACTGCAAATTGCAAACAAATTCCATCTCAATATTAATAAAAAATTCAAGCATTTATCAAAGGGGTATCAATCCATTTTTAAAGTTACAGTAGCGCTATCGCTTAATGTAGCTTATGTAATTTTTGATGAACCCGTATTAGGTTTAGATGCTAACCATCGAGAGTTATTTTACAATCTTCTGTTAAATGATTATGAAGATAATGAGAGAACGATCATTATCGCAACCCATTTAATTGAAGAAATAGCTAATATTATTGAAGAAATTGTCTTGATTGATAAAGGAAAAATACTGTTACAGGAAAGTGTAGACACTCTTCTTGAAACAGGCTATTGTATCTCAGGAATGGCACATGATATCGATGATTACTGTAAAGATAAAAATGTAATTGGTTATGATGAATTGGGTAATCTAAAACTCGCTTATGTATTAGGAGAAAAAACTCAGCTTCCTGAAGGAAGTAATTTGCAGAGTTCACCTATGAATTTACAAAAGTTATTTGTTAAACTAACAGAGAAAGCTGGTAATAGTTATGAATAAATTAAAAACGATCATTCACTATGAATGCAAGACTTCATTCAAATACATTTGGTATTTCTATGGAATTCAATATGCAATCCTTGGACTCGTTACTTTCATTATTGCAATGTGTACAGGGAATTATGGAAACATTGGATCAAATGGTATTGAAATTAATACAATGATTTATATTGGGGTTTTAGGTGTATTGGGCTTTAAAGAAGATTTCAAGATGTTGATACAAAATGGCTTTAACCGTAAATACATTTTTATTGCCGAACTGACGATGTTTGCATTTATATCAGGAATTATGGCATTAGTTGATACCCTAATAGGAACTTTATTAAGTAATTTCTCATCAAATTATCAATCACTTTTTATTAGTATCTATGGGAATGCAAATCTCTTTGTAAATTGGTTATGGCTATTTCTTGTCTATATGGTTATTTGTACTTTATTCTTTCTTAGTATTCTTATCATCAATAAAATTGGTAAAAAAGTTGCCCTTTATTTTATTGTCCTTCTTGCTGGTTTTATTACTTTGCTTGTGACTTTGTTTAAAGTAGTTCTATCAAGAGAAACCGCCGCTAATGTATTAGCGTTTATACTGAAATCATTTGGTTTCATGCAGGATGGCTCAATCAATTACTTTTTCCCAGTATTAACCTTAGTTTTAGTCGTAAGCATTCTGTGCCTTGGAGCTTATTCCGTTGTCTCTCGTACAGAACTTAGATAATTAACAGCAATTCAATGAATGGCTACCACAAAAATTGAAACAGAGTACCTAATATATAAAGAAAAGCTTAATTGTTAATACAACTAAGCTTCTTTTCTATTTTATAGGTTGCTATTAAATTCAATCGCTAATTGAACCGCTTTGATTAAAGAATTTGATGTTACTGTAGCTCCAGCAACAACATCAGCTTTGCCTTGTCCAGCAAGCAATGCGTTGATGAAATCAGAACCATCAGCTGTCAGTGTAGCCCCGATTTCAGCTGTTTCTTGAGCATCGCGAACTTTGATATCAGTAATTTTACCTTCATTATCAAAAGTTACATGTGTTTCAATTTCTCCGCCATATCCTTGAGTTACTACTTCAATGACTCTTTGATCATCCGTTTGAGTATGTGTTAAAACACCTTCAAATAATTCTCCGTGAATTGCCACATAAGCCATTCTTTGGAAATCTCCAACAAATGTAATGGTTGCTCCAGAAATTACATCACGTTCTTCAATCGGTGTACTTCCTTGATTCACTGTTTTAAACATTTCATAGACATCTTCTAAAGTCATTTTCTTTTCTAAGATATAAGCAGCAATCGCATCAATTTGTTCACCGTAGCTACGTCCACCATGATATCCAGCAAATGAAATACGTTGCGTTCCTTCAACAAATGTAGTGCCATCGTATAAGCCATGAGCGCTTAAGATATCTTTAACTAATGTTTCTTCACTAAAGTTTTCAATTTTAGCTTCATCAGCAACATATTTATAAGCAATTAAAGCTTTGTCCATTGGAACACTCACAATGTTATCTGGAGTTGATTGCGCATCATTTGTGAACGTTAAGTCCTTAAATGTTGTTGTATCGGTAATTGCATCAATAGAAGCAGATACCATGAACTGAGCAGCACTTCCTTCATCAAAAGCCGTGTCATATCCATAAGAAGTTAATTTAGTTAATTTAAAATTATCCCCGTCTTTGTCTACTTGAGCATCTGAAATATTCATCAAATAACCCATTAGGTCTTTCTTAGAATAAGCACCCTCTTGTCCTTTGTTACGAATAACATCAAACGTTAATTTTGTAATAATTCCATCTTCAGTCTCTCCCGAGAAAATAAATGTATCATTTTTAGGCTTTCCACTTGATGTAGTTCCCTTCATTTCATATTCTGCACCGAATTCCTTAATCTCACTCTTTGGTTCAATTGGGTCAGTTGGTTTTGTTGAACAACCAACCATCCCTAACCCCATAACGATGGCTAACGAAATAATCGAAATTTTTTGTTTCATAAATGCCTCTTTTCTAATTAAAGTCAATTTTCTTTAATATATACTCAGTATAACAACTATTTACTTCTTATTTAGTTATTTTGTAAAAATAAGTGTTTATTCTACAAAATTCATCAAATTCATGAAACTTTAGAGAAATAAAACGATAGTTATAAACTTATTACACTTTAATTTTCATAGATGGAAACAAATTCATAAGCTTTTATCAGAGACTCCTCGCGGATATGAAGCGGTCTAAACATCCGTATTGATTAGCAAAACACACTAGAATATCCTACTAATATTCATTATAGATGGAATAATTGACATTTTGTTAACTCTTATTCAACAATAATTCCCCAAAGGCTTTGTCTCAGAGTAACTTTTAATATCATTGTTTCGATCCTTTGTTTTATATTTTCGTGCATTGCATTGTTATTTGCGTGCATATAGCATATACTATAAGTAATAGTAGGAAAGGAGTCGATTTAATGACAAACAACACAACGAATATTAGCATTCGCATGGATGCGGAACTAAAGAGTCAGGCTGATGCATTGTTTACCGAGCTTGGTATGAATATTACAACGGCATTTAACATTTTTGTCCGTCAATCTCTACGTGAAGGCGGGTTGCCTTTTGTTGTAACACTCAATCAACCGAACAAGGATACCATTGCAGCAATGCTTGAGGCGGAAAGGATTTCAAAAGACTCGTCTATAAAAGGTTATACTAACTTAAATAAGCTTTTCACTGACCTACAAGAATGAGCAAATATGCCGTTAAATTCACCAGCAATTCAAGAAAGACTACAAACTTGCCATCAAGCGTGGACTGAATATAAACCTTTTAAATCAGATAATCGTAAGCCTTGCCGATGGGTTAGCTCTACCAGAGAAAAACAAAGACCATGCACTTACGGGAAATTGGGTTGGACATCGTGAATGCCACATCATGCCAGACTGGTTGCTACTCTACCATGTTGAGGACAAAATTCTTGTTTTGACTTTAGCTCACACAGGCACACACAATGATTTATTCGGAAAATAATCTATGCCGTATAGGGGAACCTGTATGGTATTTTTCTGTTTATCCTTCCTGTTGTTGATATGTGTCTATCATTCAAACTGTTGATCCACGGATGGTTATGAACTTATTACGCCTTAGTTTTTATAGATGGAAACAAGTTCATAAGCTTTTATAAAAAAATTCTCGCGGATATGAAGCGGTTCTAAACACTCATAGTGCTTTCCCAAAACTGAATAGAATATCATAATAATCGTTATCTATAAAACTTTTAAATTTATAGAAACGACCTTAATTTTTCTTTTACTTTGACTACTCATTCTTTTCTCCCATTCATGAAAACAGGCTCTTACAAAAGAGCCTGTTTATGGATAATATTCGATAGTTTAGGTCCCGTTATCCTCAAAGACCAATCACAAATGTATTTTAACACATCTAAGATACTAAAGTATCAATACAATGTATTTATTTTGAAGTTGTTACTTGGTTGGCACTAAACTAACAATTCGATTCGCAATAACATTGAATGGCATTGTTTGTAGCCAAACCTTTCCAGGTCCAGTCAAGGTTGCGATAAATAAGCCTTCACCTGAGAATAGGACGTTCTTGACTCCCTTAACAGTTTCCACGGAATATTCAACGTTAGGTTCAAACGCAGCCAAATAGCCTTGGTCAACTTTAATTTTTTCTCCAGGTGCTAATGTTTTCTCAACGACGTCACCATCGATTTCCAAGAAAGCCGTTCCTGGTCCTATTAATTTTTGGAGGATGAATCCTTCCCCACCAAAGAAACCTGCACCTATTTTTTTATTGAGATGAGCTTTAATTTCCATTTCATTGGTTCCCGCTAAAAAAGCACTTTTTTGAAGAATTAGTTCTTCTCCGCTCGCTAAAGTCATAGGTAAAATTTTTCCCGGGAAACAAGAACCGAAGACAATATTACTATTGTCTTTTAAACATTCGTACGTGGTTAAGAAAATTGAATCTCCTGAAAAAGCACGCCCAATCCCTTTTAATAAGCCTCCTCGTGTGTTGGATTCCATTGAAAAAGCATCGTCCATCCAACTCATTCCACCAGACTCAGTAAATATTTTTTCACCCTTGTCAAGAATACAAGACACTGCAGGCAATTGCCCACCAATAATTTCATATTTCATAGTAGTACCTCACTTTAAAATGATTATATCAGATAGTTAATTAATTATGAATCATTATGACATTTTAGTAATTGAAAAGAAAAAAAGAGCCGAAGCTCTTAAGCAAAGAAGATTGCAGTTAAATCCATTGGATCAACATACTTTCCATCTTTATATACACGCATATTACCTGAAGCAATTTCATCGATTAAGATGACTTCATTTTGGTTATAACCATATTCAAATTTAATATCGTATAGTTCTAAACCTTTTTTAGCTAATTCACTAGCAACAATATTCGTAATTTTAATTGTCATATCTTTGGTTTCTTCAAATTGAGCATCACTCATAACATTTAAAGCAACTAGGCCTTCTTTTGTTACAAGTGGGTCACCTAAATCATCATTCTTGAATGTCATTTCTACATAACCACCTGCAAGTTCAGCACCTTCTTCTACATAGTCAGAGTAACGACGGTAGAAACTACCTACTGCACGTAATCGACAAATGACTTCTAGACCTTTTCCAAAAGGAGATGCAGGTAATACTTCCATTGTGTTTTTATCAACGTCAGCATTAACATAATGAGTCTTAATGCCAGCTTCGTTTATCTTTTCAAAGAAATAAACGGACATCTTTAAATTCTCTTTACCAATACCATCAATACTCAATCCAACAGTGTTAGCTCCTGGGTCAAATACTCCATCTGTTCCAGTGACTGTATCTTTGAACTGTAATTCATAATGACCATTTTCCAATTCATATACGTCTTTAGTTTTTCCTTCATAGACTTTTTTCATAGGTTCCTCCAATTTAATTTCACAAATATTGTACCACTTAAGAAATGATGTTACTAGAGGATAATTAATTCTTTTCTTATAAATTCGTTATTTTTTTACATTTCTTCTTCGTATATTAATTAATTTTCGCTATTTTCCATTTTAAATCGTTGTTTTTTTATTCAATGAGCTTTTTAAGAAATATAATGAACAGATAACATTTGATGAATTGATCTTAAATCATTTAAAAGTTCCACTGGTTCAATACATTCAGCATCGACTAACGTCACTGCTAATTCATTCTTTGATTTATTAATTAAATTATCTATATCGACTCCTCTTTTAGAGAATACATTGCTCTTTCCTTTTTCAATGACTTTCTCTAAATCACGACTCTCTTGTAATGTTTGAATCCATTCCATCGCTGGATAGATAGGACGAGCACTCATAACTAAAGAAGCAACAACTATTTCCTTAATTGCATTCGCATTCGCTGAAGGTGCATTAAAAACAACAATTCCTTTCTTTGAACAGACTTCTAAAGGAATATTCTTGTCAGAACTACCACATAAGCCAATTGCTTTAACACTCAAAGGCGACATAGCTTCTTCGATAACTGCATTTCTAAGTAAAATAGCATCTTCATTTTCAACTGAATCATTAACCGCATAATTAGGTTGGAAATAAATTAATTCCCTTTTTAGATAACCGATTATATGTTTTAATTTTCATATTTCACTCACATTCTAGATTATTATAGCACAAACTCTGAAAATGGTACGCTGTTTTCATATTTAATGTAATATATTACAATTAAATGTAAATTGTTTCTTTTGTTTTATTGGGAATATGCTATAATGGATAAAAATGGAGGGATGAAAATGAAAGATATTCACATACATTTAGAAAATGGTCCTTATACACAATCTTGGCTTATGAAGTTTGTGGAAGTTGCCCAATCACGAGGAATCAATGAAATATGGGTATTAGAGCATACGCATCGTTTCTATGAATTTAATCCAATGTATCAAGAAATGAGTGAAGTTAGTGATAAACAAGCTACGTGGTTAAAAACTAAGAATCAAATCCCGTTATCCTCTTATATTAATTTTATACGAGCAATGAGAACACGTTCCTTTCCAGTCAAAATTCGTTTTGGCCTTGAAGTTTGTTTCTTTCCTCAACACATTGATTTCATAAGACAGCAATTGAGTGCTTTTAAATTTGACTTTGTTGTTGGTAGTGTTCATTCAATAAATAATATGGCCTATGACTTAAAAGGAATCAGTGAAGACCTTTTATGGAATGCCTATGACCCTGATTGGATTTATGATCAATACTTCGCAACTTTGAAACAGTTAATTGACTCAGAACTATTTAATGGTTTAGCTCATCCTGATACCATTAAGATGTTTAATCATTATCCAAGTTATGATTGTTCAAATAAATGGGAAGAAATTGCTGATGCATTACTTAAGGCATCTATGTATACCGAAAACAATGTCGGTGCTCATTATCGTTATAACCATGATGATATCGGCTTAAGTAATCAAGTGTTTGCTATCTTTGAAAAAAAGGGTGTTGTTCTCTATCCGGCAACGGATTCACATAGCCCTGAAACAGTAGGGATTTTTCTAAATGAACTATCGAAAAGATGATTAATGATCGTCTTTTTTTGTGTTATTTTCTCTTGAAAATAGACATAAAAGGCGTATAATTAAATTCGTATGTTAAAAGGAGATAACAGGAAAATGAAAAAAATTAACATTATTTTATCTTTATTACTTGTTGCAGGACTAACTTTAGGCGGTTGTTCACAAAAAGCAAACAGCGAAAACTATGATGCAATGATTGCTAACGTTGAAGCTGGAAATTGGAGTGATGCAATGAAGGATTATAACTTCAACAAAGAAGAAATGACTTCATTTGAAGATGCTCAAGCTATTTATTACTATGCTCAAGCAAACAATCAATATTCAATGCTTATCAACTCAGATAGCAAACAAAACAAATTGGACGCATTCAGTAATGACTTAGATTTGATTGCTGAAGACTACAGTGGAAAATTTGCTGAAGAAATTAAAGAATTCAAAGAAAAATTAGCTACAGAACTTAAAGATGTTGAGGCAATGCCTGCAACTGAATAACTAAACTAAAGCAGAGAAATTCTTTGCTTTTTTTATTTGAGCAAAAGAATAGTAGAACTTAAATATCTCAAAGTAATTCCCTTCAAACTAAATCGATATGATATAATATGAAATAGAGAGGAGGAGAAAACATGGCAGTAAATAAAGTAGCAATCAATCCACAAATACTCGATTGGGCATTGCGATATTCTCAGATTTCCATTCAAGAAATTGAGCTAAAATTCAAGAAAATTCATCAATGGATGAGTGGCGAAGAACAACCAACATTTGTACAATTAAAAACTTCAAGCAAACAACTGAGAGTCCCTTTTGGATACATGTTTTTAAAAGTTCCTCCGAATCCTGAAAATTTCAAAAAATAATTCAGAACAATTAATAATAAGATTAACAAAGAACTAAGTAAGAATTTAAAAGATGTCTTAATTGATATGGAATTCAAAAAAAATTGGATGAGCGATTACAGAGTTAGTCAAGGATGGGAACAAATTCAATTCAAACTTGATATTAGCGAAGACTCTAATCCAGTCAAGATTGCCTATGAATTAAATAAATTATTGAATTTACAAAAAGATTGGGTCTTTAATCAGAAAAAAACAGAAGATTCTTTTAATCATCTTCGAGAGAGAATCGAAAAACTAGGTATTATTGTCATGATAAGTGGCATTGTTGGTCAAAATAGCAATAGAGTATTAAACGTTAAAGAATTTCGCGCTTTTGCTCTTATGGATAAGTATGCTCCCTTAATTTTTATCAATAGAAATGATTCCCAAACTGGAATGATATTTTCTTTAGTTCATGATGATATTATAACTGCTGAGCAACAACAAACAGAAATAGAGCAAAAAATTAATAACTTTGTAGCTGAGTTTTTAATTCCTAGTGAGTACATCAATGAAAATTGGATACCTACTATAGACCCTATTAAACAAATTAATCGAATCGCAAATAACTTTAAAATTAGTCCTTCCGTAGTTGCTATTAAATTAAATTCTTTAAATTTAATCAATAATGATGTCGTTGAACAAATATTTGTATTGATGAATTCTAACCTTAAACAAAGAGCTAGTTCCGGTGGAAATTATTACAACACATTATCCTCTCGGTTAAGTGATAGTTTTGCAAAAGCTGTCATAAATCAAACAGAATCTGGAGGTATTCGATATACCGATGCCTATAGACTGCTTGGTATCAATGGGAAAACATACCATAATTTCAAAGAGCATAAAGAGATTCAAGAGATAAATTATGGAAAATAAATATATTCTTGATACCAATATTTTCATAACTGCAAAAAACATGCTTTACCCTATAGATTTATTTCCAACTTTTTGGGTTCAACTTTTAGCAAAAGCCATTAGTAATGAGTTCTGCTTAAGCAGGTAAATTTATGAGGAATTAGTGAGTGGTGACGATGAACTGTCAGAATGGATAATAGAAAACGAAAGCCAATTTGCCATTTTGGAATCAGATAACCAAGAGTTAACGTCAGTTTATAGTGAAGTAATTCAAAAGGTTGTAGATAATTTGCAGTATACAGAATCCGCCAAATACGACTTTGCTAACGTTGCTGATTCTTGGATTATTGCGCATGCTATACGAAATTCCTTGACTATCGTAACAATGGAAACAAAGGCTGATGTCAATTGTAAAAAGAGAGTTAAAATACCCAATGTGTGTTCTGAATTCGATGTTAAGTGTATCGATTTATTAACATTAAAGGTAGTTGATTTTAATATAAAAAAACTGTAGCTTTATAGACATTTTAAATAAGTCTATCATGTTACAGTTTTTTATGAACTAAATTTTATTAAATAAAGATAAAACGTGCCAAGAAGATTAAGATTAGTACCCACATAGATACATGAACATTTTTATAATCTCCTGAAGCTAGTTCAGCAATTCCATAAGTAATAAAACCAAGAGCGATACCATCTGATATACTCGCTGTACAAACCATCATAATAATGGTAATGAAACATGGAGCAGCAATCTTAAGGTCAAGCCATTCAATCTCACGTACTTGTTGAACCATTAACACACCAACAACAATTAAAGCAGGCGATGTTACTGGTGATAAGAAGAAGGTTGCTTCACCAATCAAGACAGGAACAGAATTAACGACACTAAGTAAAGGTGTAAAGAAAACAGACAAGATGAATAATACCCCTGTTACAACCGCTGTTAATCCAGTACGGCCACCGGCAGCAACCCCTGCTGTTGACTCAACATAAGAAGTTACAGTAGATGTTCCTAGAACTGCACCCACGCAAGTTCCCACTGAATCCGCTGCGAAGGCTTGTTCAGCATTTATTAATTCACCCTTTTTATCAATCAATCCGACACGACTACCAATTGCAACCAAAGTTCCTGCTGTATCGAAGAAGTCAACGAATAAAAATGAGAAAATGACTAAGATTAAATCTGGATGCGAAAATAAAGTTTTAAATCCATCCGTGAATGCCATAAATGTTGGCATTGGTGGAACTGAAGCAACAATGCTTGCAGGCGCTGTAGGCATTCCACTAATTCCAGCCATTCCTAGGATTACTCCAACAACAGCTGTTGCTAGTAAACCATAGAATACCGCTGCATTGACTTTTCTAACTAATAAGACAATCGTAATCACTAAACCTAAAAGGCAAAGTAAGATAGTCGGTGTAGTTAAAGGCCCTAATCCGATATAAGTTGATGCGTTTGGAATAACGATACCCGCATTTTTTAAACCAATAAAGGCAATAAAGAAACCAATTCCTGCACCAATCGCAGACTTCAAATGAGTTGGAATGGCATTAATAATAATCTTACGTAAACCAGTAATGGAAATAATCAAGAAGATAACCCCTGATATAAAGACAACCGCTAACGCTTCTTGCCATAAATAACCATAGCCCATACAAACTGTATAAGTGAATAAGGCATTGACTCCCATCCCTGGAGCTAACGCCACTGGGAAATTCGCTAAAATCCCCATTAAGATACTAGCAATCCCCGAAGCAATTGCCGTTGCTAAGAAGACTGAATTGAAATCCATCCCTGTTGCTGAAAGCATTTGTGGATTGACTCCAAGAATATAAGCCATTGTTAAGAATGTTGTAATTCCCGCAATAACTTCTGTTTTAACAGTTGTATTCTTTGCTTTCAATTTAAATAATTTTTCAAACATAGTTTTCCCTCTTTCTTTTTTAAGTAAACCTAAAATCAGTCTTTATTATAAAGGGTATTGTTTAACTTTTCAAGGCAACGTAATCGATTACACACTTTTATTTACTTTGTTTTACTAACAATTTAGTCATTCTTGACACAAAACTCCATTTATATTGTATAATACCGATATGTTACAGGAGGTTATTAACATGAAATACAATGAACATAAATCATCAATCGGAAACTTCGATGCAAATATGATTGCTTTAGGAGTTTACTTATTACCTATTTTAGCAAGTATATTCTTAGGAAGTTTTGGCTTATTAAGTTGGCTTATTCCGCTTATCGTTTTCTTTATTGAAAAAGATAGCGACTTTGTTCGCTTCCACTGCGCTCAAGCCTTTCTAATCCAACTTGTTTCTGGAATCATCAGTTTTGTCTTTAGTATTATTGGCGTGATAGGAATGGGTACATCCATGATGCTTGGACACGGTATGACATACATGCTTACAGGTGGCTTAATCTTTGGTGGTTTCTCACTACTATCTGGAGTCATCAGTATCATTCTACTTGTCTTTAAAATCATCGCAATGGTTAAAGCGAATCGTTATGAAGCTTATGAAATTCCAATCATTGGAAGATTTGCCAAAGGAATACTAAACGCAACACATTAAAACGACTCAACCGAGTCGCTTTTTTTATCTTGTCACAATATGTTCCTTTAATACATCACAGCCCTGTAATCCGCCTTTAATCGCCTCAATGAGGATTCCATGAGCCAATTCATTCTCTTCATCGCGTATTAATTGGATGGTTTTAACCACTAAATGATATTCATTTAGCTTCGCAATTAACTCAACCATGCGATCAGAGCGATGAACTAAATAAAAACGTCCTTTATCTTTTAAACACTCACTCACTTTTTGAATTAATACATCCAACGTTAAGTAGTGTTCATGACGAGCAATTCGACGATATTCGTTCAAATTCAATTGTTTTTCATGTGTTACTTTAAAATAAGGAGGATTGCATACAATCACATCCACTGCCTCACACTTAAAATCTTTAATATCTTGATGAAAAATTTCCACATTCTCCAATTGATTATAATCACAGTTCTTCTTAGCCAATTCACAGGCTTCAACTTGTACATCAATACCAATCATCTTACTTTTACAAGTAAGTGAAGCATACAATAAAAGTGCACCATTATTAGTCCCAATATCTAGTAAAGTTTCATTCTTCCGTACTTTCATAAATTGTCCTAATAATGCTGTATCAGTATTGAGTCTAAACATATCTTTTCTTTGATATAAATAGATTGAAGTGTTCGGCAAATAATCAAACGATAAACCGTCCATATTGATTAGATACTTAAACGGTAATCAACCAAATCTTTTAATAATTGTACTGCCGCATTCAATTCTACTTCATTCATTACAGTAACAACTTCAAAAGTATTCTTGATTACAGAAGCAGAAACATCATATGTTTTACTTAAATATTCAGTCCATTGGTCACTTTCTTCAAGTTGTTTACGATTTAAAACACCTTCCGCAACAATCATGCATTTCATTTCATTTCCTACAAAAACGGGACAAGCCCATTTAATAAGACCGCCATGACAAGAATAGATAAACTCTTTTCTTGATTTTTCAATTGTATCATACGTTTCTAATGCACATTCTTCACATAGCTTTAAAGCTTTCGCTGAAGTTTTTAAACTTTTACAAAAAAAGTTTCTTTCACTTGCGCTATTTAAATCCTCTTTACTAAAGACAAGATAACATCTCAATCCAGTAATTTTCTTAAAATCATCCATCGCTAATTCTAATTTATTTTTTAGTTCCATGTTACATCCTCTACTTTTATCTTTATTCTATCAAATTTACCCTATTACATCAATCTGTTATGCTGATATCTTTGCATAGTTTAACTCATTTCATTGCTTTGTGTAGGTAGCTTTTGTATAATAATCACAATATACACACAATTTGAAAGGATATCTTATGCAAACACTACTTACTCGTTATTTCGCTGATTTCTCTTTTTATAAGAAAACAGCAGCGAATGCACTTCCTTTAGCAATTCAACAGTTATTATCAAGTGCGATGGGAATTGTCGATTCACTCATGGTTTCATGGATTGGTATGGTTACAGCCGTTGGCACAGCGACTCAAATCGATACCCTTTGTTCTATGATTGCCTATGGGGCCATTGGTGGTACTGGTATCTTCTCAGCTCAATTCTTTGGAGCCAAGGATTTTAAGAACTTAAAGAGAACCTTTGGCTTTAGTTTAGTCTTAGGTCTATTAAATGCTAGTTTCTGGTTATTTCTTGCCATGTTTTTTGGAGAAGCTATTTTGCGATTCTATATGTCAGATGTTCAAGTTATAAAGCATGGTTTAGATTATCTACGGATTGCTCAGTTTTCAATGATACCTAGTTGTATCGCCTTTGCTTTCTCCTATGTCTATCGTAGTATTCAAAAAGCATCGATACCCCTTCGAATATCTATATTCTCAATGATACTTAATGCTACCTTGAATTATCTATTTATCTTTGGGATGGGTCCTTTCCCAGTTATGGGTGTTCAAGGGGCAGCACTAGGTACTTTAATTGCTCAGTGCTTCGCAGTCACGCTTTATGTGGTTCATGGACTTTATACAAAGCAACCTTTCTTAGGTAGCTTCAAAGAAATGTTTAGTTTTGATAAACACTTTATCTCACTTATCCTAAGAAAAATATATCCTTTAATTATTAATGAAGGTTTTTTTGGTTTTGGTACTACCCTCTTTATTAAAGCATTTGGTATTCTTGGTAAACAATCCATGGATGCCTATTACGTAGGAAATCAAATTTCTAATGTTTTCTTATTTGTTGTCTATGGTTATGGTAACGCCATTCAAGTTCAACTAGGACACTTATTAGGTTCAGGTAAGATAGATCAAGCAAAACGCGAAAGCGACTATTGTGTTGGTTTGTCCTTTGTCTTATCCATTATCCTCGTCATTGCGATGATTATTTTCACGAATCCAATGGTTGCTATCTTCTCATTAGATGACCCACTCGTTGTTCAATATGCTCGAGCGATTGTTCGCGTCTTTGCGGTTAAGATATCGATGCGTTTATTTAACTTCATGATTTTCTCCGTCTTAAGAGCAGGTGGTGATTCCAAGGTCATCTCACTCCTTGATGCTGGCATTATGTACTTGATTGGTATCCCCATTGCCTTTATCAGTGTCAGTGTCTTCCATATAGAAGATATTGCCTTTGTCTTCTTACTGGTTCAATTTGAACAATTCGTTCGTTTACTCTTTGGTATGAAACGATTAAATTCAGGCATTTGGGCGAATGACTTAACACAATTGCTAAATCTAACCAAATAAAAGAATGTTTAACTTGAGGCAACGTATAAAAATGACTTTTCGGAGCCTTTATTCATAAATGCGCCTCAATTGGATTGACTTTCCAACAAAATGTCCTTATAATTTATCCTTGTTTGAATAAGGAGAACCTATGTTAAGAAAAAGAAAGTTTTATCCGTGTCTCCTCTCAATCCTTACACTCCTTGTCGTAGGTGTTGTTGGATTTGCAGGAAATTATCTAGTCGATTATGCACTAGCTGTTGATGAATCTAAAATGCTTGGTTCAATGGATGGTCCTTATACAGGTGTCCAAGAAACACAAGCTCAAAATGAATATGATGAATGGGTAGTCAACCAAGAATTAGAAGAATGGACACTCACAAACAAAGAAGGATTAAACCTTTGGGCACAATATTATCCAGCAGAGAAACCCAATGGAATCACAGTACTCGCAGTCCATGGTTATACCGTTGACCACCGTGATATTGCCCCTGCCATTAAACCCTTCGTTGAAGCAGGTTATTCTGTCTTAGCCATAGACCAACGAGGTCGAGGTCATAGTGATGGTGATTATCTTGGTATGGGATGGCTTGAAAAAGATGATGTGATTGAATGGATTGATGAAATTGAAACAAGAAATCCACAAGACAAAATACTCCTTTATGGAGAATCAATGGGAGCCGCTACGCTCATGATGGCAGCCGCTCAACCTCTTCCTAAACAAGTATTTGCTTTAATAGAAGATTGTGGTTATACTTCAGCTTATGAAATGTTTGAAGACCAACTTAAAGAAAGATTTTCTTTACCTGCCTTCCCTTTTCTACCAGCTGCACAACTTATTGGTGAAATTAGAGCAGGTTATAACTTTAAATATGCCAGTCCAATCAATGAACTAAAGAAGGCAACCTTGCCTATTCTATTTATTCATGGAGGTGCTGATGATTATGTACCTCCTTGGATGGGACAAGAATTATATGATTCATACACTCATCAAAAAGAATTGTTGATTGTACCTAATGCTGGACATGGTGGAAGCGCCGATGTTAATCCAGACTTATATTATAAGACTGTATTCAATTTTATTGAAAGTCTAAACTAGGAGAACAAAATGAAAATACTTAAAAAAATTCTATTAACCTTACTTATTGTTGTCATCATATTAATTGGTGGTTTGTATGCTTTATTCAATAAAGAAATTAGTTCAATGAATAGTATTAAAAAAATAGATGATTATGGTTTCTATGAAATGCATATTACTTCAGACTATGGATTAGATGGTTTAGTTGAACAAGGCGGAGCTGAAAATGACAACCAACTTGTTCAATACGTTGTGAAAACAATCCTTAAAGGACTTCCCATCGAATTCAATATCCCTGACTTTGGTTGTAGTACCTTCCAAGCTAAAACGCCTGAAGGTGACTGGATTTTTGGTCGCAACTATGATTTAAATCCAATACCAGGCATGATTGTCTTTACAGAACCTGATAATGGATATCGTTCTGTTTCAGTATCTAACATTAGTGTTCTTGGTTATACATTAGACAAAGGACCTGATTCATTCGTTAAAAAAGTAATGTCATTAGCCGCGCCTTATGTTGTTATGGATGGTATGAATGAGATGGGTGTTAGTATTGGTGTCTTATTAATCAGAGATACACCAACAAGCCAAAACACTGATAAACTTGATTTAACAACAACTTCTGCCATTCGTCTTATCTTAGACAAAGCAGCGAACGTAGAAGAAGCAATTACTTTATTTGAAAACATGGATATGCATGCCTCTTCAGGTGCTTCTTATCATTTCCAAGTAGCGGATGCCAATGGATTTAGTGCTGTCATTGAATACATTGATGACAAGATCAATGTGATTCGTAAAGAACCAGAAGAAGTACAAGCCTTAACCAATTTCTTAATTAGTGAAGAAAAGTATGGATTCGGTAAGGGACAAGATCGTTATGAAATACTTATCAATACACTTGTTGAAAACAATGAAGTATTAACGAGTGTACAAGCCATGGATTTATTACAAGCAGTCAGCCAAGATAAAACATCAGAAGATGGCTCAATCACAGCAACACAGTGGTCCGTTGTATACAACAACACCAAAAAGACACTTGACCTTGTGGTAGCTAATCAATTCGATAAAGTATACTCTTATCAACTATTTGAATAGGAAAACAGGAGTATTCAATTGAATACTCCTTGCATTTTATTAAGTTTCACAAACGATTATTATTGACATTTGCTTGTGAGAATGATATATTCTTTACATAAAATCAATGTTTTGTTGTTAGAACAGGAAGGATATTAACTTGGACATACAACTGTGTAACGAAAATAAAATAAATTAAATCTCATGCAGAGCATGATTTTTTTGCTTAAATTTGACTTGATTTTATACAAACTTAACCAATAAATATATTATATAGGAGGATGAAAAATCATCATGGAAGTTCCCTTGTCGAGCTTGTTAATAGCTCTTGTAATCTTAATCTTATTTTCTAGTTTCTTTTCAGCAACAGAAACAGCTTATTCGACTTGTAATCGGATACGACTAAAACAAATGGCTAATCGTGGTAATGAACGAGCTGAGAATGTTCTAAAGTTATGTGATAATTATGATAAATTATTATCGGCAATCTTAGTTGGTAATAACTTTGTTAATATTGCCGCAACATCGATTGCTACTGTAATATTCACTGCTATGTTCTTAGAAAATGGAGCATCAATCTCTACGCTAGTCATGACGATCGTTGTTTTATTATTTGGAGAAATTACCCCTAAAACTTTAGCGAAGGAATTTGCAGATGAGTTTGCTTTAGCGGTTTATCCATTCCTTCATTTAATTGTTATTCTTTTAACACCTTTTACCTTCATTTTCTCTTTATGGCAAAAACTAATGTCAAAAATATTTAAGACAAATGATAAACAAGGAATTACTGGTGATGAATTAATTACAATGATTGAAGAAGTAGAAAAAGATGGAAACATTGAAAAAGATGAAAGCGAATTAATCCGTTCTGCGATTGAATTTAGTGAAGTTGATATTGAAGATATCTATACACCGCGTGTTGATGTTACAGCGATTGATCTTGAAAATTCTATGGATGAAATAGCTAAAACATTCCATGCTCATACATTTTCTCGTTTACCTGTCTATCAAAATACTATTGATAACATTATCGGCTTTATCCATCAAAAAGATTTCTATGAATTAGATAAAGAAAATGCTGACTTAAATTCCATTATTCAAACACCTATCTATTTGCCCTTAACCACACCGATTGCAGATGCACTCAAGCTCCTACAAAAGAGCAAGGTACATTTAGCTGTTATCTGTGATGAGTTCGGTGGTACAGCGGGAATTATAACCCTAGAAGATATCATTGAAGAACTTGTTGGTGAAATTTGGGATGAACATGATGAAGTCGTGAATGAAATTATTCCAATATCAGATAACACTTATAAAATTGCTGGTACTGCTAATATTGATGATGTGTTTGACTTATTCAATTTATATGAAGAAGATATTTATACATCCAACACTTTAAGTGGATGGATTATTGAGTACTTTGAATGTGTACCATTAATTAATGACACATTTGAATATAAGCTGCTGGATATTAAAATACTTGAAGCAGACAAACGAAAAATAAAATGGGTTCAAATTACTAAAAAAGATGTTATAGAAGACGAAAAGAAATAAGCGCTACTCTGCGCTTTTTTACTATAAAAAAAGCAATGGTTTCCCACTGCTAAATTAATGAACCTTTATTAAAATTGACACGTTTAGTTTCATCACTACTACGCTTTTTTCCAACAATTTTATCAAAGTTTTTATTTAAATTCTTGATTTTAGCATTTCTTGCTTGTTCAAGTAATGCTTTTGTATCTATTTTTTTCTTATCCATAAAGTCCTCCTAAATTAAATATCCAATAAACACTGTAGCTAAGCCTAGGAAAAAGAAGAAGCCTAATACGTCAGTTACGGTTGTTACAAATACAGCCGATGCAAGGGCTGGATCAATGTTCATTCTCTTAAGTGTTAATGGTACAAAATAACCTGCTATTGTAGCAGCAATCATATTCATTAGCATAGCTAATCCTGTAACGATTCCAAACATGGCGTTACCTTGAAATAGCATGCCTATTACGGCAATAATTCCACCAATCACAATGCCAGTAACAACACCGACACCACATTCCTTCACGAAGATTCGCCAGGCATTCTCACCAGTCAGTTCACCTAATGCGATACCTCGTACAACAATGGTTAATGACTGAGTTCCAGCATTTCCACCCATTCCCGTTACAATCGGCATAATCGTAGCTAGAGCTACCACTTTAGCTATGGTTGCTTCAAACATTCCAACAACACTCGCTGCTAGAATAGCAGTTAGTAGATTAACCATTAGCCAAGGCAAACGACTCTTGATCGATTCAGCAAGTGTACCATCCACTCTTTCTTCACCTGAAATACCCCCTAATTGATGGATATCTTCAGTATTTTCATCTTGGATAATTTCCATTACGTCATCGACTGTTACGATTCCAAGCATATGATTTCCTTCATCAACGACTGGCATTGTAACAAATCCATATTTCTCGAACTTACGAGCTACTTCTTCTTGATCCATGTTAACATCTAATGATATGACATTAGGATTAGTAATTGTAGATATGAGAGTATCAAAAGGTGTTGACACTAAATCTCTAAGTGAAATAACCCCTTTAAGAATCCCTGTAGAATCGGTAACAAACAGATAATAACTTGTTTGAAAATCTTCGGAAGTCTCTTGAAGAAATTCAATTGTTTTAATTACTGTTTTGTTTTCCCAAATTGTCGTAAATTCAGTAGCCATAATACCACCCGCAGTTTCTGGATTATAACTCAATAACTGAGTAACATCTTCACGATCTTGTGGAGTCATCATGTCTAGAACAGTTTCAACTTCGTCTTCTTCTAAAGCACCAACTAAGTCAGTTAACTCATCAGAAGACATTTCTTTTAATACATCACTTTGCTTGTTTTCAGATAAAGTTTTTAATATTTCATATTTTTCTTCTTCATCTTCTTCATCAATAATGTCAGCAACAAATGAATCTGGTAATCTTTTTAATATTGTAGTCAAATATTCCTCATCATCATGCAAGATATCTAAGATATCTGCTGGATGAATATGTTCTATTTCTCTATTTAAATCCTCATCGCTTCCATGAAGCAATAACTCTAATAATGCTTTCTTTGTTTCTTCCGTGTTCACATTTCATTCTCCTATTCGAAATTAATCGTTGATTATTAAGCTGGTTATTTATACTTAACGGCTCGGGGTCTGGTTTTATATTATCGCACTTATCCAACTTAATCACCTCAATTTCTTCCAAACGGATCGTAATTATTATACCACCTTAAAGATAGAAAGTGCAAAAAAAAGGCAAGTTTTTGATTTCTTGCCTAATTTCATTAACTATTTAAGTAAAGCGCGCTTTTCTTGCATTTTTTTCTTCATTAATTCATTCTGTGTTTCTGCAATAACTTCATCTAATAAAGTCTTAGCTTCTTCTGTGCGATGAGTATTCATATATAGAATAGCTAAACGTTGTTTATGAATATTAGCAACTTCACCACTTGTTTCTTCAATCAATGCTTTTAATTCAGGTTCACGTTCAATATTAGCATTCATATAAATATCAAGTAACAAGTCTAATTCTCTAAGAATTAACTTAGATTGATTATCATCTTTTCTTGATAATAATTCTCTAATCCCTTTACTAATCATAGCTACATATTCTTTATCTTGTTTATCTAAAAAATAAGGTAAAGCTAAGTTAAACAAAGCCATCTTTTCTTTAGCGTTTATCTTTAATGGACAAACATAATCTACCAATTTGCGTGCTTGTTCTTCATGATCATTTAATGTATTAAAGTTAAATTGTGAATAAACTACATTAAATGGAGGAATTAAGAACTTTGTTGTTTTCTTATTACATAGACGATCAAATTCTACGATATTGTCATCAACAAGTGCTTTATACATCTCTGCCGATGTTTTGTTAATAATTCGAGCCTTAATTAATCGAAAAATAAAATAAATGGCCATCAAACCAATAAATGTTAAAACATATTGCATATTAGTACTTGTATGATATTCTTGTACACTTGATACAGATATCATACTTCTCCTTTCTAA
>F144_Wood_Sandpiper__coassemble_46_pt1 | contig 21905 bp, 19 predicted proteins | sample F144_Wood_Sandpiper__metabat2_low_PE_003 | metagenome-assembled genome bin F144_Wood_Sandpiper
TTTTCAACGATAATTTAATATTATCCTTTATTAACGAAATCCAGGATACAAATCTTCGAATTTCATGGGTTTTTATTAAATATTAATTTTATTGCGAGGATTTTTCATGGTTAGTATCTCTCTCTGCTTACCACTTGTGACGTGAGTGTATATCTGAGTTGTCAAAATCGAACTATGTCCTAAAATATGCTGAATATATCGTATGTCTACATCCTCTTCCAATAACAAAGAAGCAAATGTATGACGAAACATATGTGGAGTTATATGGGTAGAAATATCTGCGAGTTTTGAATAATGTTTAATCATAAACCGTACCGACTGTTCGGAAAAGCGATGATTTAACCGATTACAAAAGAAATAATCAAGATTTTGTATCTCTACACTATAAAAATTCTGGTAGGTAATTAATGCGTTAATAACATTTGGATTCGTTATTTGTAGAATTCGTTCTTTAGATCCTTTCCCACATATACGAATAAATCCTTGTTCTAAATTTATGTCACTGTTGTTTAAGCAGCAAAGTTCAGATACACGTAGGCCAGTTGAAAAAAGCAACTCCAGAACAGCGATATCACGAGATATCGTTCGCTTTTTATACTCTGAGGGTGCGTTTGAAAAGAGCATATAGGAAATATTAAAAAGTTTGTGTATATTCTGTATATCAATAGTACGTGGTAATAGAATAGGTTCTTGAAATTTCACTCTTATTTTTTTGAAAGGATTTTCAAGTAAAAAATCTTCATATTCAAGATAAGAAAAGAAAGCTTTTAAGCTTGCAATCTTTCGCTTTGCACTTTTAGGCTTATAACGTTGATGTAGTGTATAAATATATTCAGTAATATTGACTCGGTTTAACTGCATATCGGTGCTTGACATATATTCTGCATATTGAGTTAAGTCTATTCGATATGCTTTAAGTGATTTTTCGTTAAGCGTTTTTTGGTGTTTGCAGAAATCTAGATAATAAGTGATTAGTTGCTTTAAATTTTGCATGTAATTATCCTCCTCGTACATGTGATAAAATCATTATGAAGTATATAACAAAATTTGTCGAAAAATCATTTCCCAGTACTTGACTGGTAATCAGCATTGAAGTCGATTGCGTCGATTTAATACGTTATAAATGAAATAATTGCTGAAGCAGTAGGAGCAAAGCGAACATTCTAAAAGTTTAAGCAACTATACTAATTTGAGAGAAAAAAATATTTTACAGAAATAGATTCTCATATTGCTTAAACAGAATTTTAAAATAGCTATATTTCAATAAACACCGAGTATTGGTTGACACATAAGCAGTTGCATAGTATTATTTTTAGGTGTTTAAATAAGGAGAAATAACCTATGAACTGTATTAATCATCAAGATCGTGAAGCAACATCCAAATGTTCAATCTGTGGAAAACCATTATGTAGCGAATGCGCAGAAATGACAAGTATGAATATTTGTACGAATTGCTTTCATAAATCAATTAGAAAAAATGCCCACGAAGAACGCTCAATGCCGAAACCTACAATTCTATTTGTAATGTTTGCCATTGCTGCAGGTTTCATATTAAACTTAGGAGTTACTGTGACTGTTGCGTTAATTGTCTTAGCACTATTAATACCAAGTGGTTATATTTCTCAAGTGAATCTTGATCGCTCAAAGTTTGTGAAGATTCAATATGTAGGAGAACTGTTGTTCTATCTATGTAAAATCGTATTATCACCATTTATTGGTATTATTGCTTTCCCTAAATATTGTTTCTTATTGTTAAAGAACAAAACAGCTAAAGAAGAAGTGGATCCAAGATTGTTATAGAATATTAGATGAAAGAAGAATAAGTTGGTATAGTTATTTATACTGACTTTTTTTTAAGCCAATATAAATGAATGCGAATAATAAAACAATGAACACTATTATTCAATTTAGTGTGAAATTGCAGCTTTTAAATTTTCCTACTTGCATTCTATCACTTGCAGTGTTAGCATGGTGATAGCAAGTGATAGAAAAAAATAACAAATTAAGCCTTTATTTATAAGGGTTATCAATAATTAGTGGCGATAATTAGTGTTAGAATAGTGGTGGCAAGTGATAGAAAGTGATAGAAAGGGTGTTATTATGAAACTAAATGAAAATGAGACAGTCGAATTAAAAGAAAATTATACCCCTGATTTAAAAAAGGAAATAGTTGCATTTGCAAATACAAACGGTGGAACAATCTATATTGGTGTACAGGATAGTGGTGATATCATTGGTGTTGAGGACGCTGATTTTGTCGCTCAACAAATCGCAAACTCTCTAAGAGATAGTATCAAACCTGATGTTCGTATGTTTACCTACATTGAACTATTAGAGGAGGATAAGAAGAAACTCATTAAACTGACTATTAGCCAAGGTACTAAAAAGCCTTATTATTTATCAGATAAAGGACTCAAACCAACAGGCGTATATGTTAGAAGTGGAACAACGTCTGCACCAGCATATGAAGATTCTATACGTATGATGATAAAAGTGTCAGATGGTGATTCGTTTGAGCTAAATCGTTCGTTATTTCAGGAATTAACTTTTTATCGACTTGAGACAGAACTACAAAGAAGGAAGTTAGAATTTTCAAAAGTACAAATGAAAAATTTAGGAATTCTTTCTTCGGATGACATTCATACTAATTTAGGCTTAATTGTTTCAGATCAATGCAAACATTCTATCAAATTTGCAATTTTTCAAGGAACAGATAAGTTAGTATTTAAGGATAGAAAAGAGTTTAGTGGTTCTTTGTTTGAACAACTTGAAGATGTATATAAGACGATAGACTTCTATAATGGAACAAAAGCGACCTTCCATGATTTGCTACGTACAGATAATAGAAATTATCCAGAAGACGCTATTCGTGAAACATTATTAAATGCTATTGTTCATAGAGATTATTCGTTTAGTGGTAGTACACTGATAAATCTATTTTCTGACCGGTTGGAAATTATCTCTTTAGGTGGAATGGTGCCTGGATTATCCTTAGAAGCAGCTATGTTGGGTGCATCGCAACCAAGAAATGAAAAACTGGTAGCATTGTTTTACAGAATGAAGTTAATTGAGGCCTATGGAACGGGTATTAGTAAAATCATTAGTTGTTACAAAGGTTTACCTGTACAACCCCAGTTTGAAACCGTAGAAGGCGCATTCAAAGTAGTTCTTCCTAATACGCAAGCTAGAGAATTTGAAATTGAAGACGAGAAGTATTTACTTATATTAAAATTATTCAAAAATCAGAAAGAGATTTCTCGCTCTGATGTTGAAGAAGTTCTGGGCAGTGGCACTACTCATGCCATTAATATGCTTAAAGAAATGCAGGAAAAAGGGTTTATCATTAAGATTGGGAACGGCAAGTCAACGAGATATATAGTTAAGTAATTGGATGGTGAGGAATTTTAAGGATAGATGTATTTGTGACTTCATCAGACTTTAATATTTAATTGTGTTGGAAAAAGTAAATCCTCGATGAAGCAAATAGAAACAATTAAGAACACCAACATTAATTATTTTCGATGTAAGTGTTTACATTTAGGCTATTATGCGATAAAATATAATTACTTTAAGAGATTAAAGTGATTTGAAATAATTTGTATTTGAAAAAAGCTGGCATGTTCTTTCTCCCCCAAATTCATGTACAGCTTTTTTCATTGCTAAGAGGTCGAGTTTCGTATATTATAAATAGAGAAAGCGAGTGATAAAATGAATGAACATAAAATAAAACATGACTATTCTTTTGATATTCTTCGGATTATCGCATGTTTCTTAGTTATTGTTAATCATACAAATTCAGAAGTATTTCTGAGCATGGAACCATGCCTTACTTGGTATTTATCTGTTGGATATTTTTATTTAAGTAAGATTGCTGTACCTATTTTTATTATGATTAGTGGTGCTTTGTTATTTAAACGAGAATATACATACAAAGAAATAGTAGTCAATAAGGTAGGGAAAACACTAGCCGTTATTCTTATCTTCTCTTTATATATATATTTAGTTGTTGAAGGAAATAAGTTAGATATTAGACTTTTCTTTGAACGGATTATTGAATCACCTATTATTGTCTCTTACTGGTACTTATATCTTTTACTAGGTATGTATTTAGTCTTACCTTTCTTATCAAAAATAATTAAGGCAATGAAAGAAAACGATTGGAAATACTTCTTTGTTATATGGTTTTTCTTTAGTGGAGTCTTACCAATTCTAGTTCGATATGAAATTATCCCAACAGTAACCTTCTGGTTTGATATTCAGATTATGTCTGATTACATTGGCTATTTATTCATGGGTTATTATCTATCAAAGATGAAACCATCAAAGAGCTTAATTAAAAGAATGAGCTTAATTGCATTCATTGTCGTACCAAGTATTATTCTTATATCCATTGGGTCTGCTTATTATGAATACCAAACATGGAGTCAACTCTACTTAATGCTTGATAATGTCTATTATGCAACAACCATGATTTCTTCAATCTTAGTCTTCTTTGTCCTTCATCATACCTTAAAGAATAAGAACTTTAATAGTACGGTCGCTTTGATACTGACTAAAATATCATCTACAACCTTTGGTATCTATGTCCTCCATAATATCTATATTACTCAGTTTAATTATGTTCGTTATGACTTACTCTACTTTAATAATCAATTAGTGAGTGTAATTTTATTTGAAGTATTCTTATTCTTATTCTGTTCACTGGTAACAGGGTGCTTAAAAAAAGTACCTGTCTTCAAACAGATACTCTAGAACTGCATTACTATGCAGTTTTTTTGTCGTTAAACTTAACAAAGGATAAGAGGATTGCTCCAATAATCATACAAGGTATCAAGCCGAGAATTCCATATTCAGCTTGTCCTGTGATACTCACAATAATAGAAATAACTAAGGGTCCTATAATGGATGAGAATTTAGAGAAGATTTCAAAGAAACCAAAATATTCATTTGAATCTTCTTTCGTAGGGATTAACATAGCGAAGCTTGAACGAGAGACGGCTTGGATACCTCCTTGGAACATACCAACAAGTAAACCAACTAACCAAATCATATTCGCATTCTTACTAATTTGAGAACCAGCAAGGACGATAATCATATAACCTACAATACCGGCATAAATCATAATCTTACCACCAAACTTTTGGGTAAGTTTACCATATAGAATGGCACCAGGGAAAGCAATTAGATTAATGAAGATAACAACAGCTAAACTCATTGGTGCTGAGATTCCCATGTCTGTGGCTAATGAAATTGCCATTTTGATAACAGTATTTACTGAATCTATGTAGAAGAAGTAAGCAAGACAGAATAGGAATATATTTTTATTCTTACGCATGTTTTTAAACGTAATCGCTAAACGAGAGAAACTTTCTTTAATAACATTATCGACAGGCTCATGATAATTTCTTTGTTTAATATCACGAATGAATGGACGAGAATAGTACATCCACCAAACAACAGCAAGTGACATTGAAATGGTAATTGCCATACGATAACTTAACATGAGACTTCCAATCATTAGATTTCCATCAGCATCACCGAATAAGGTAACAGCAGCAAATGGAATAATAAAGATTATGAAAGGTAAAACAGAACCGATATAACCCCATGCATAACCAGCAGAGGATACTTTATGTGTTCGCTCATCCGTAGTGACATCAACGAGGAAGGCATCATAGAAGATGGTTGTCCCCGTATAACCAATCATAGCAATAATATAAACAATAATACAAGCTTGCCAATTTAGGAAAGGTAAAGCAAGGGCAAATCCACCAATAATACCGATGGTTAAGAAGAACTTAAAGAACTTCATTTTCTTGTCTTTATAATCGGCAATTGTCCCTAGAATCGGTGATAACAAGGCTAAGAATACAGCATAGAAAGTATTCGCCCAACCAACATAAACAGAACTATCACCAGGTGATATATAAGCAATGAGTAAAGGGAACAAAACTGTCATTGTTGTTAGTGTTTGAGCAGAGTTACCAACATCATACAAAATCCAACTTGTTTCCTCTTTAGAGAACCCTGATTTCTTAATTAATTTAGTAAACATAACATCTACCTCTCTTTTACTTAAGACTATCATAACAAAATTAAACTAATAAATCATGTTTATTTCTGTTTTTTAACAATTCTTTCGATGAGTTACGTTATTCTCGTTGGTTGTTTAAATCCTCTTGATGCTTTATAATAGCAAGGTGAGGTGAATTTATGTTAATAACAATGGATAAATTAAATAAAACATTCAATGAAAAAGTAATCCTTAAAGAGGCTACTATTCATTGCAGTGACCAAGATAAAATAGGAATAATTGGTATCAATGGGACAGGGAAATCAACTCTACTTAAGATACTTGCTGAGAAGGAAAACATACAATCAGGAACCATCTTTAAGAGTAGTGGTGCGAAGCTAATTTATTTACCTCAAAATCCAGACCTTGATGAAAACAAGAGTATTCTTCAAGTCGTTCATGATGGGTTTGATAACATGCCTTCAACGTTTAAAGAATTTGAAGTTAAATCAATTTTGAATAAATTAGGAATTATTGATTTTGACCAGAAAATAGCGACATTAAGTGGTGGACAAAAGAAACGTGTTGCCCTTGCTTGTGTCTTGTTAAGAGAAAGCGACTGTTTATTATTAGATGAACCAACCAACCATTTGGATTCAGAAATGGTTAGCTGGTTAGAAAAAAGATTAGTACAATATAATGGTAATATTTTAATGGTAACACATGATCGTTATTTTTTAGATCGAGTATGTAATCGCATTGTTGAACTTGACCATGGTAATGTGTCTTGTTTTCAAGGTGGTTATGCTAGTTATTTAAAACTAAAAGCCCAACAAGAAGAAATGGCTTTAGCGAGCGAGCGAAAACGTCAAAGTATTTTAAGAGTTGAAGCTGAATGGATTTCTCGAGGTGCTTTAGCGAGAGGAACCAAGAGTAAAGAGCGAATTGAGCGTTTTAATAAACTCAGTGAACAAAGTGGTGTTTCGAGTAAAAGTGCTGTTTCTTTAAATACAGTGGAATCAAGATTAGGTAGGAAAACCATTGAAATAGAAGATTTAGGCATGAGCTATGACAAAAGGAATTTATTTCATGACTTTAACTATACCTTATTAAGACATGACCGAATTGGAATTGTCGGTCCAAATGGTTGTGGTAAATCAACCTTATTGAATATCTTAGCAGGACACATACAACCAACTCACGGAACCATCAACATTGGGGAAACAGTCAAAATTGGTTATTTTACACAAATGAATGAAGATTTAGATCCAAACAAACGTGTGCTTGATACAATTAGTGAATGCTCTGATGCCATTGAAACAAGTGAAGGTGTGAGTACGGCTTCGATGATGTGCGAAAAGTTTTTATTTAATTCAAAGGAACAATACAGTAAAGTATCCCATTTATCAGGTGGCGAAAAACGTCGGCTTTATTTACTAAAGGTGTTGATGAGTAAACCCAATATCCTTTTCTTTGATGAACCAACGAATGATTTAGATATTCAAACATTAACGATTCTAGAAGACTTCTTAGAAACCTTTAATGGTGCTGTTGTGACCATAAGCCATGACCGCTATTTTCTCGATAAAGTAGTCGATAAAATTTTTGCTTTTCAAGAGGATGGAACAATAAAAAGTTATCCTGGAGGTTATAGCGATTATGAAGAAAAATGTGAACAGGTCGAAAAAATAAAGATTGATAAAAAGAGTGTTGAGCGTGTAAAGAGTACGCATATACCTCAAATGAATAGTAAAGAAAAAAAGGAATTTGAAACGATTGATGAGCGTTTAATGAATGTTGAAGAAGAGTTAAGTGAAATTGATGATTTAATTTCGAAGCATGCGAATGATTTTAGTGTACTCCAAGAATTATCACTAAAAAGAAGTGAAATGGAAGCTAAACAGGGCGAAATAGAGGAACGTTGGATGTATTTAAATGACTTACATCAACAAATTCAAGATTATAAAAATAGATAGGAGCAGTTATTAATGAAAAAAATAGTCTTATTAGGGTTATGTATCTTTCTGCTTTCCTGTTCAAAAAATGTAGAGGTTGAAAAGACTGAAAGTATTTACCAAAAAGTAATCGCAGATAAGTTAGAGGCTGAACCTTTTCCTTTATGGATGCTGTTTTATTCAAGCTCTAATGGGGAAGAAATGCGTAAGAAAGTAGTTGATTCTAAGGTGATAGAAACGCTACTAACTTCGATTAAGCAATTTAATTATTCATCAGAAAGCGATGAGGAGTGTATCAATAATGAGGGAGTCAAGATATACTATGAAGAGGGTCGTTATGCGAACATTACTTTCTCTAAGACTTGTTCATCAACGAATCTATTCAATAAGAATTCAACTTTTGAAGATTTTGATGATTATCAAGAATTAGTAAAAGATGTGAAAAGCAAAGAATTCCGTTTTTCGACTAATTTTATTAAGATAAGTGGAATGCTTGATACAAAGACTAAGTTAGAAAGAATATTGGCTGATTGTGTTGGCAAAACTTGTAATGAATATACAGAAAAAGGTAAGGATGAACAACTACTAAAAAACTTCTTATATGATTTAAATATCAAGGATGAAACAGAAAAGCCCGAATCAGGTAATACATTTATCTTTGAATTTTCACCTATGACAGGTAGTGAAACTTTACAGTTAACTTTCTATGAAGATGATAAGGAAATGGTACTAGGATTTGATGAAGTGTATTACGATGTGGATACGACCTACTTATCAGTTCGTGAATTATTGGCTATGTTAGAAAAGAATGAAGTAGAAAATCCTAGTTTAAGTGGTAGTACTGAGTTTAAAGATGGAGTAGGATATCAATTAGAACAAGCTGGTTTTACCTATGAAAATAATAGTTTTACCTCAAGTCCATATAATATGGAAAAGGTTGTCGTTGATATAGATAAAGGTATAATAAGCTTTGGGAAAGACGCCATCAGCTTTGACTTTCTAAAGAACATTAGTGATACCTCATCCATTTACGGAAGTGTCTGTCGATATTCATTAAGTGCCCAAGCAAGTATTGATTGCAGTATTGAGGATGCAAAGGAAGAATATCAACAAGTGCTTGATAAGATAGATGAATTCACGCAATTAACCAACTGTTCCATGGAAGATCTAAAGACATTAGCGATTGAACAACGAAATATTGAAAAAATAAAGGCTGATGAACTAGGAAAAGTGGATATAGAGAAGATATGGATGGGTAATGTTGTTGATGTAGGAGCGATGATGCAAGCTGACGGGTTTGTTTATCAAGATTCAACTTTAACTAAAAACATCGACAATCAAGTGATTACATTCAACCCTAATAATTATTCGTTTTTCTACGGTACAAACCAAGAAGGTTCAACTTATATGATTAATTCAAGTATTGGCCAATATGAACAAGACGGAAAAGTCTGTGATTTTGATTATAATACAGATACCGTAATTGGAGAACAATGCGAAAAAGAGGGAAAGTACTATTTTGAAGAAATAAATGCTGATGCTCAACGCATGTATTATTCTTTATTAAATCGCTATTCATTAACGAATGATGAAGTGATTCTTTATTCACAAATGATACAATCAAGGAATTAAAAGGGGTAGTTTCATTTGAAACTACCCTTAGCTTTAACTTACTTCCTTTTTTAACTTTCTTATTTCGAAAGGTGTCTTACCTGTTGTCTTTTTGAATATTTGAGAAAAGTAGGATTGAGAAGAGAAACCGACGATATCTGAAATTTGAGAGACAGAATAATTGGTAGTCTCTAGTAATGAACGCGCTTCTTCCACTCTTTTTGAAATTACATAATTAATTGGAGATAACCCAACATATTTTTTAAATGCATGAACAAGATAGTACTTATTCATGTAAGTTAAATTTGCAAGTTGATCAAGAGTAATGTTTTCTTGGTAATGCAAATCAATATACTGTTTTACATAAGAACATTCTTTATTCATTTTTTTCGTTGAAGTAACTCCTAAAAGATTATTTGTGCGTCGAATCATATTGAGTATAAATACTTCTAATAGATTTTGGCATAATAATTCAAAATAATCTTCTTTATTTTCAATTTCATGGACAAGCGTTTTTAAGTAAAAGAGAATTTCATGTTTATAATCTTCGTAGTTATGAAGATAATAATCAATTTGTCCATCTTCACTTTTCATGATGTTGGAAAATAATAACCCTTCAATTCCAACCGCAATATATTCGAGTGGAGCTTCATCATGAGAAACTTCTGTATGAGAAACATTAGGATTGACGATGACTAAATCATCTTCTTTAACTTCAAATTCAGTATCTTCTACTTTAAAGCTTCCTTTACCCCGAATAACATAGAAAACTTCCGTGAAATGATGGAAGTGAATTGTGCTATGCCAATCAATCTCATACTTAGCTGTTGTAACATAAATTAGCTTACAATTTAAATCACTTAGTGTATTATCTGATAGCTTATATCGATTATTTGCCATACATTCCCTTCTTTCTTCCGTTGTTTGGTATTATTATAAACTATCTTTTTAAATATGTATATTGCTTTAAGTAATAATTACCATTAAAAGCCTTTATTTACATAAAAATCAAAAGTCTACGATAATCCTCTTCATTGTTTTTATTGAAATTTAATTTGAAAGCTCCAGAGTTTTTTATTAAACAAAAATGATAATAATGAATACAATTTTATTTATTCAGAGTGATACCGTGACAAGAGAAAAGGCACAGGTTTTTCGATATCCTGTGCCTTGCCATAAGGGTGTAGAACTTCCCCATGACACCTCATCTAATGGGCTTTATTTAAATGCTTGAAAGTCTTTAATGAATGTTTCTGCGCCACTGTTTGATAGCGGATGAACAAGCGATTTCATATACAAATCATAAGGAATAGCTGCATAATCAATATGGAGCATTGCCAATTTCTCTAAGTGATGAAGGTGCTTAATAGATGCTGCCACTAGTTTAGTCTTGTATCTTTTTGTATCAATCAAATCTTGAATATCTGCGATAATAGATAAAGCATCTACACCGATGTCTTCATTTCTACCGATAAAGAAAAAAATATAATCGCATCCAGCATTGATCGCAGCCACTGCCTGTGAAAGGGTAAATACAAGTGTTAATGCTGTAGATACACCTTGTTTAGATAATGTCTTAGTTAGTCGTAAACCATCCTTAGAGAAATTAATTTTGATAACTATGTTAGGATTTTCCACAAGGTATAGTTGAGCCTGCGCTAACATTTCTTCGTAAGAGCCAATGACTTCTGCACTTAAAAAGGAAACGTCATAATGTTGAACTTTCCGAATGAAATCTTGTATTGAGGTTTCTTCTTTCTTATACATACTTGTATTAGCGGTAATTCCACACGCGCCAAAGGATAAAGCTTCTTCAATATGCGGAATATTCGCATCATCAATGAGATATAGCATAATACATCCCTCCTAAGTTAACTATACCAAAAAAAGATAGGACAAAGCACTTCGAAGTTAGAGGTTTTTACCTCAATAAAACGGTAAATTATAGATACTATTCTTTTTTTCCTTAATGATATGGAAACAGACTCATTCTTTATCTATTACTTTTCTAACAATTGTTTATTATAATGAGTATGTAAGTAAATAAGGAGGAATTATATGTTTCATTATTATCAACCAACAAAGTTGCATTTTGGTGCAGGAATCCTAGAAGAACTAGGAAGTGCTTGTAAACATTATGGAAGTAAATGCCTTTTGGTAACGACGCCAGATGAACCGCTTCAACCATTGTATAAAAGAGTAAAAGGATTATTGAGTGATGCAGGATTGGATGTTGTACATTTTGATAAAGTTGCACCTAATCCGACAATTGAAATTGTTGAACAAGGGCGTGCGATTTTACAAGAACATTCATTTGATTTTGTACTTGCTTTAGGTGGAGGGAGTTCTATCGACACAGCAAAAGCTATCGCATTTACCAATGGAGTCAAAGACATAAATTGGGATGATATATTTGCATTTGATTCTCCATTTGCTTTTTATCCAACTTATAGTGATAAGCATTTACCACTATTAAGTATTCCTACAACTTCAGGCACTGGTTCACAAACAACACAGGCGGCGGTTATTACTAGAGGAAAGGAAAAGCTAACCTTCTTTCATAGCGATAATTTTTCAAAGGAAAGTTTTATTGATCCTGAATTGATGATAACTTTACCGAGAAAAATGAGTGCAGCAACAGGCTTTGATGCTTTTACGCATGCATTTGAAAGCTATATCAATGCGCGTGCGTCACATTATACTGAAATGGATTCGTTAGAGGCAATGAGACTTGTGATTGAGACATTGCCAAAAGTATTAGATGATTTAGGCAATATAGAATATCGTACATCAATGTGTCTAGCAGATACACTTGCAGGACGCGCTTTAGCAAATTCTGGGGCAAGTGCACCACATCCATTATCTGAAATTATTGGTGGTATTTGCCACATTACACATGGAGAAGCTCTTGCTGTTGTATTCCCTCCATTTATCAAACAAATGAGTGTGAAGTATGCTGATAAGTTTCAAAAGGTTGCGGAATTATTTGGAGAAGAGAATCTTTATGATGCCATGGTATCATTCTTGAAAACGATCGGATTATACAAAACACTGATTGATTTTGGAGTAAATGAAGAAAGTTTCAAAGAAATCTTAGAATGTCCTGTTCTTGACCATCTTCCTTATGGTTCAAGAGAAGAGTTAGAGGGAATCTTGAAAGAGGCTTATGGAAAATAATGTTCGTATTATTGGTTTAGATTTAGATGGCACATTGCTTCAAAAAGATAGGACTGTTAGTGAAGGAAATAAAAGAGCTATTAAGGAAAGTCTAGATAAAGGAATACAGGTATATTTAGTTACAGGAAGACCTTATTGTTTTACGAAGATGATTGCTAAAAGTATAGATGAGCGAATGAAGATAATTGCGGCTAATGGTGGTATTTATGAAATAGGGAATCAATGTATTGAAACAGCCATTGATCAAGAAACCTTAAGAAAAATTGTGTTGATACTGCAGAAATTTCAGATGAATGCATTTCTCAAAGGGAAACGTTTTATTTACACACATGAACCCTATGATGAAAGATTTTTGTACGACCATATGAATGAAAATTTTCAGGATAACTATAAAATAAAATCTTTTACAGGAGTGCCTTGGGATGAACTTGCAAAAGAAGCTAAGGATATATTGAAGATATTGGTTTATCACTATGATGAAGAACTTCTAGAAAAGGCAAGAAAAGAAATAGAATGTATAATGAATTGCGAAATAACAGATTACCAAAGAATCAGCTTTGATATTAATGCCAAAGGGATAAATAAAGGAAATATTATAAAAACTGTTTTAAAAGAAAATGGTTGTACAAAAGATAACTTTATGGCAATTGGAGATGGAAACAATGATATTCCTATGTTTCAAGAAGCAAGTATTGCTGTGGCGATGGAAAATGCAACAGAAGAAGTAAAAAAACACGGTAACTATATAACGGACCATTATTTAGAGGATGGTGTGGGTAAAGCGATTCGGCACTTTATAAAAATTTAGATTGATATGAAATAGAAAAAGCACATCAGAGAGATAGGATGTGCTTTTTCTATACTGTTTATATACTTATTTTATTTCTAGTAACATAAGAAATTGTTTGAATAATGACTAATAGAGATAAGAAGCTAAATAAAGATATAAAGACGTTATTCGTAATTACACCAGAAGCAATGACAACGAAACCATCTAATACAAACAAGATAGCACTAATCTTTAACGACTTAAATACGTGTTGGATTAGTAAAGCAATTACATCAGTTCCTCCTGTTGCACAAGCATGATTTAAGGCAATTCCTATTGCGCTACCCACAAGGAGTCCGCCTAATAATCCAGCAACGATTAGTTCAAGAATAGGATGAATATCTCGCAAAAATACAGTTGTATGTATATTTGGAATGATTTGCATGAAGAGTGGTGTAACTAGAGTGATATATAGTGTTTTTATACCAAAACTTTTCCCTAGAACAATTGTACTAAGAATAAGCAATGGAATGGATATGCAAAGAGACATTTGGGAAACAGGAATATTAATAATTGTTGAACATACCAAGGATAATCCTGTTATTCCTCCTGGGGCAAGTCCTGTAGATGTGAAAAAGAAATTAACGGCAATTGCAGTTAAGGCAGCAGCAAATGTGATCCATGCATAATCAATGACATAGGCATGAATCTTTTCTTTTTTAAAAGAACTCTCATTGAGAGAGTTCTTTGTAGGATTATAGTCCGAATTTTTCTGCTGCTGCATCAATGGCAACTCTACATTCTTTAACACCCGCAGCTGCTCCATCAGGGTGTTTGAAAATGGCAGAGGATAATACAATCACATCTGGATTACACTCAATTAATTTTTCCATGTTATCACTACGTAAACCACCATCTATGGCAAGCTCACATGTTGGATTTTTTTCATCAATCATCTTACGTGCTCTTTGTAATAAATCAATTGCACTTTTTCTCCATCCCCAGTTGTCTTTTCCATCCGTTTCATCAACACCATGTGTTACGATGTGTAAACGGTCAATGTCATAGATACTTTCTTCAACAAAGCAAAGTGGAGTATAGCATCCTAAAGTTAATCCAACTTTTAATTTGTGTTCATGGCACCAATTGATAATATAAGCAAGTTGTGCGCCGATGAAATGTTCTGCAGGTATAATCAACATATTCGCACCTGCTTCAGCAATCTGTTCAATGAACATACGATCCATACTTACTGTATAAATATGACATTCAATATTTTTATCTGTTTCTGGACGGATGCCTGCAATGATTTGGTGACCTCCCATTAACTTCATATTTTGAAGATCATGCATATCAGCTGCATCAGAGTGAATGTAATCAGCTCCTGCATCGCTTACCTCTTTTACTAAATCCGCAATTCTACCATAATTTACATGTGCTAGACCAGCTGCAATTTTTATGTGTTTCATACGTTATTCCTCCTTTATTTCGCACCCTTATTGTACGCTTTTATAAGGGACTTGTGCAAGATATCCCTCAATGTAACCTTATCCATATCAATAAGGAAATTAATCAACATTCATGTTACCAATAACCACAACTATTAGGTAATTATTTTATAAACGAAAGCATTGTAATAGTTATCATAATTGTATAAGATAAAGATGTAAATTCAGGAGGAAAAGAAAATGTTCGGATTTAATAAAAAACAAGCGTCAAGAAATGAACTTTTATCGGTTGCGGATGGTACATTGATATCCATTGAAGCTGTAAAAGATCCAGTATTCTCAGAAAAAATGATGGGAGATGGTTTTGCGATAGAATCGACAAGTGATACGATTTATGCTTGTGCGGATGCAAAAGTAACTATGTTATTTCCAAGTAACCATGCAATTGGCCTTGAACTAGAAAATGGTATGGAAATTTTAATCCATGTGGGTATTGATACAGTAAATGAAAATGGTAATGGATTCACTTGTATGTGTAGTCAAGGGGATATGGTAAAAAAAGGGCAGTCTTTATTAAAGATAGACCGTGCCTATCTTTTAGAGAAAGGATATGATTTAACGGTGGTTGTAATTTTTACAAATAAGGATTCATATAAAGAATTTGAAAAAGAAAACGTAACAAAAGTAGTCGGTGGACAAGACGTTGTTGTAACATATACCATATAAAAAAAAGGCGTTGCAACTAGATGTGCAATGCCGCTTTAGTATTTAATGGGTCATTTTTCAATTTGTAGAGTTCTTTGATTGCATCTTGTAAATGGTGAATATCATAATCACGCAATAAGGAATTTACTTGAATACAAACAATGTCTGCTTTTAGGTTTAATTCAATAGTAGTGATGATTAGATCAATATCCTCAAGCTTATTTTCATAAATAGAGAAAAATGATTCTTGAGATACAATGAGAACTTCTGGTATTTGTGCACCAATCTTTTCTCGAAGCAGATTTCCTGCACCATTACCACTATGAGTTACTAATAAAGTGTTCAAAGGCTTTTTCATTCGTTCGATTGAGCCTGCTAGATGAAGAGCTAAATAGCCAATTTCATCATTGCTAATAGTTGAGTGGAAATGTTCTTCCAAAAATTGAACGCTATTCTTTGTAACATTAAAGGTATTCGCGTATAAATTATATATTTCAGGTAATAATGGATTTTCATTAGGAATGCCGTGACGAAAGCGTATAATAGCAGGACACATATGCGTATAAATGGCAGTGCGAAGCCTATCATCTTTATTGAATGGAAGTTGCAAGATTTCACTCCATGTATATAATAAACGATCCGTTAGTTGCTTAGCTTCTTCTTTTTCTTTGATGTTAAAGTTGTCACTGTTTTGTAAGGCTAGAAAATATAATTGTAGGTAACGAATTTCAACTTCCGGAAATTTGAAACCATAATGATTACCTAATCGATCGCACAGCGCTCTCGTTTCTTCGTAAAAAGGTTCGCTTTTTAATTCAGTCAAGAAGTCATCAGAAAGATGCACATAGTGTTTATCTTGAATACGTAGATAAGTAACGAATATACGTAGGAGTGCTGGAATAAGAGATTGAAAAGTAAGCGATTTAATGTAACGATTACTAGAAGAGAGCACACAACGTAGGAAATCATGGACTTCATCATCGCTAACTTCGAGTCCTGGAAATACTAAAGTTCCATCACATTCATGATGTTCATTTCGAACAATATCAAGAAATAGTTGATATCCATTATCTCTTAACATTAATTCTAATAAGAAACTGCGAATATGGCGTTCTTTTCCTTTAAGTACAAGGCCATTATTATTCTTACGGTAAAGTTGTAGGTTATATGTCGTTAATAGATCATCTAAAGATAAAATATCTTTGTGGATGGTTGCTCGAGAAGCAAAAAGTTGTTGACTTAATTCAAATATCCGACAGTTATCATAAGTACAAAGTTGCATACCAATGAAAATTCTACGAGATTGTGGGGAATAATCCACCATTGTATTATTTTTCTCATTGATTTTTTCCATTACATGTAACTTTGCGCTTTCTGAACCTTCAATTAGAATACCTACGCCTGTTTTTTTTATGAGTGTAAGTTGATTTTCTTCCAACCATTCACCAACAAGCTGTAAATCATTACGTATTGTTTTATTTGATACTTTAAGTACTTCACTAATCTTATCAATTGTAATATAAGAATCACGTTTTAAAAGAACATCTACGATTTTTATCACTCGTTTATTTAGCATTGGTATCCTCTTCTTTCTAATGAAACTATACGAGGGAAGTAAAAGTTTGTCAAGAGTGTATACCATAGAAATCATTACATAGGAGGCTATCATGGATAAAGAAAAATTTAATAAAGTAAAAGAACAAATGTTGTTAGATATAGAAAAATTAGTTGCGGTCGCGTCACTACCCGATGAAAATAGTAAGGAGGATAATGCCCCCTTTGGAAATAAAATAAGACAGTGCTTTGATGTGTTTAAGGCAATTGCTAAAGACAAGGGATTTTGTGTGGAAGATGATGAAGGATATGCCATCAGTGCGAGTATTGGGGAACAAGAAGATTACATAGGAATTCTTGGACATTTGGATGTTGTAGAGGCAGGAGATGAAACATTATGGGATAGCAATCCTTTTCAAATGGTAGAAAAAGATGGAATTCTTTATGGAAGAGGAGTAAACGATGACAAGGGTCCACTTATAGCGGCACTTTATGCAGCCTGGTTAATCAAAGAGGAGCAATTACCACTGCGTTATGCAATTCGTGTAATTGCGGGAGGAGCAGAGGAAACCACTTGGGAATGTATGGAACATTATTTTCAATCACATAAACAACCTATTTTTGGTTTTTCTCCTGATGGAAACTTTCCGATTGTGAATGGGGAAAAAGGAATATTGCAGGTAAAATTCACTTTCCCAATTATCAATGATATTGAAATTCACACAAGTGAGCGATATAACTATGTATGTGATGAACTACAAGTCAAGTATCAAGAGAACATAATTAATTTTAAGGGGAAACGAGCTCTTTCAAGAAATCCTCAACGAGGGGAAAATGCAATTTTTGCGTTTGTTCATACCTATAAGGAGCAACAAATAAACAGTGGCACACAAGCATGTATCGATATGATATATGATTTATTCTTGGATGATTTCTACGGAAAGAAAAGTGGATTATATTACGAAGATCCAGATATGGGGACAACCTCTGTTTGTCCTATGTCGTTGACATGTGATGAGTCTGTATTTGAATTGTGCATAGATGTTCGTTATGTGAAATCAACTAGTTATGAGAAGATTTGGGAACGATTGCTCGAAATAGCGTCTACCTATAGTGCAACATTAGAATGTATAACACATAAAAGGTTATTATTTGTTGAAGAAAATAGTCCTCTTATCATAGGATTAAAAAATGCCTATGAACGTGTGATGCATGAGGAACCAGAGGTTCTGACTAAAGGTGGAGCCTCTTATGCAAGAGTGTTGGATTGTGGAATTGCATTTGGAGCTACATTTCCTGATGAAGACCCAAAGCCACATATGCCTAATGAATGCATGCCTATTGATTCATTATTAAAGTCATGTGAAATTTATTATGAAGCGCTACGTGAACTCGCTTTAAATCAAATTGGTTAAATTTTACCACATTAATACAGTAATGTCCTCATTCATTCCTACCTAATTTTGTCCGACTATAATGCTAAAATGTAAGCGTAAACAAAAAGGAGGATACATTATGAAAAACATTCAGGCAAAGCTTCAAACATTTGCCGGGGCAATGATGGTACCAATTATTTTGCTAGTTTTGGTTGGTTTCTTTGTAGGTATTGGTAGTGCATTTACAAACTACATTTTATCTGAAGGAAATATCTTGTACAACCTATTCACCATGATCACAAACTTGGGATTCATGTTCATGAACAACTTGCAATTATGGTTTGCGGTAGCAATTGCCTTCACACTTGCCAAGAAGGAAAAAGGTTGGGCAGCATTCGCTGGTCTAATTATGTTCTTCTGCTTCATTAGGGGAATTGAAGGTTGGGCAGCTCTTCAAGGGTGGACCGCAGAAACCACTACTGTAGAAGCACTAATTAACAGTGGTTATACAGACCAAGCAGCATTGAACTTTAATGCATTATGGGGTTCTTCATTAGGAATTTACTCTTACAACATGGGAATTTTCTCAGGTATTGTGACAGGACTATTAACAGCTGTAATTCACAATAAATTTGTAGAAACTGAACTTCCAGCAATGTTCGCATTCTTTGGAGGAACAAAGACAGTCATTATTATGGTTGCTCTAATTTCTATTCCTGTAGCAATCGGCTTCTATTATATATGGCCATTTATTGCAGGAGGATTACAAAGTATAACTACATTTATTCGTTCAAGTGGATTATTTGGAACCTTTGTATTCGGTACACTGGATAAAATGTTATTACCATTTGGTGTTCATCATTTGATTGCATTCCCAATTGAGTATACTCAAGTTGGTGGTACGATGATGATTGATGGTGTTTTATATGAAGGTGTTAAAAACATTATGAATGGGCAAGCTGCAAGTGCAGAAGCTACTGGATATCTTGTAAGAAACTTTACAAATGGACGTTTACTATTCCAACTAGCTGGACTTCCAGGAGCGGCATTTGCGATTTATCGTTGTGCTAAAAAAGAAAACCGTAAAAAGGTAGCAGCTCTATTAATTCCGTCCGTATTTACATTAGCAATGGTCGGTATTTCAGAACCAATCGAGTATACGTTCTTATTCGTTGCTCCAGCATTATATTGGTTGGTGTATGCTCCATTATGTGGGTTATGTTATGTAGTTGCAGAAATCACTAATATTTCTATCAATGGAACAGCATTATTCTTCATGATTCCAAACTTGTTCCAACCACAAAAAGTACATGCTATGCATGCATTATGGTTGTTACCAGCAACATTTATAGTATTTTACTTTGCATTTAAAGTGTGTATAACTAAATTCAATTTAAAAACACCGGGTCGTGGAGATGATAATGATGATATTAAATTGATGAGTAAGAAAGAATATAATGAGCTAAAAAACAATGGAAATGGAGACAGTTTTGAAGCTCGAATTATCGAAGCTCTTGGAGGTAAAGATAATATTGAAACAGTAACATGTTGTGCAAGTAGACTGCGTGTTACAGTAAAAGATGACAGTCTAATAGCATCGGATGATAATTGGAAAAATTATCTAGAAGCAATGGGTGTTGTTAGAGGTAAAAACTCCATTCAAGTAATCTATGGAGTACGCGTTGGTAATATTACAACAGCTGTTAAAGACTTGTTACATTTAGATTAAAAATACGCAAGTGATGCCATATTTAGAATGGAGGTTACCATGAAAAAAAGAGATATTATTAAGCAAAAAAATAAATTAAGAACAACGAGTAATTTTAAGTATTTAAGCTATGCAAAAAATGCTTGCATCATTATGATTGTATTATTTCTTACTTATGTAGGGAGTTTAGCAAATGTTGGGAACACTTCAATGGAAGTTTTGCTAACAAGCAATCCAATTGTAATTACAGGATTTATTATCTGTGGTGCTAATTTATTCATCTGGTATGAATTGAAATGGTTCATAAAAGATATTCAAAAGTTAGAACATATAGAAAGCGCACGCGTAAATATCATCGTAATGGTGATTGCGCAATTTATCTTAATGAATTTTATCTCGGCAATTCTTATGATTATCTCTTTAGTAAAATATTTTCATTGGAACCAATTCTCATTGAAAGAGTCGCTCAGAGAAATAAAGAAAGAAGGACAATTGGTTATTTTAGTAGTAAGTATGATTGCTCTAATTATGCTTATTGCACTTGTATTCGGAATTTATTTCTCCGTACGATAATTCATAAATAGTTATATGTGCTAAACAATATATCGATTTGTTATTTAAAAAGTAAATTAGAAAGAATCTGTAAAGCTTGCAGGTTCTTTTTTTACAGTTTAATAATTAGCGCTAATAATGAGTAGCTTTTCATAAACAATCAAATAGCCTTCTCATTAAAGGTAATTTAATTAGTTAATGTTTACCTTTGTTGTCAGGGTTTAAGATATGGTATAATATCACCAAGGAGTTGATGTTATGTATTACCAAATTCTTTCTATTACTGTTTATTTGCTCTCGTTTTTTGCGAGTTTCTATGCTTTACAAGCAATTCAATTCGAAAAGTTCTGTAATACAAAAAAACCAGGCAATGTTCAAGCACTCTTATTGTTGCTCTCATTTGCACTGGCGTATCTTGTAGGACAATTTATTTTATGTTTCTTTGTATGATAATGGATTCGTCCATTATTTTTTTATATCTTTTCGATGGAAAGAAGTCTTTGGTCCAGAGGATTTGCGTCCTGCTTGATTCGTTGGCTTAAATCCTGCTCTAGGTTTAAATCCTTCACTGCGAGCTGATGAGCCTTCGCCTCTTGGCTTGTAATCACGTTTAGGTTTAAAATCACCATCTGTTCTTGGCTTAAACCCTTCTCTAGGTTTAAATCCTTCACGACGTTCAGATGAACCTTCACCTCTAGGCTTGTAATCACGTTTAGGTTTAAAATCGCCATCTGTTCTTGGCTTAAACCCTTCTCTAGGTTTGAATCCTTCACGGCGTTCAGATGAACCTTCGCCTCTAGGTTTGAAGTCACCTCTAGGTTTGAATCCCTCACGACGTTCAGATGAACCTTCGCCTCTAGGTTTGAAGTCACCTCTAGGTTTGAATCCTTCACGACGTTCTGAAGCACCTTCGCCTCTAGGCTTGAAGTCACCTCTAGGTTTGAATCCTTCACGACGTTCTGAAGCACCTTCGCCTCTAGGCTTGAAGTCACCTCTAGGTTTGAATCCTTCACGACGTTCTGAAGCACCTTCGCCTC
>F144_Wood_Sandpiper__coassemble_51_pt1 | contig 20225 bp, 21 predicted proteins | sample F144_Wood_Sandpiper__metabat2_low_PE_003 | metagenome-assembled genome bin F144_Wood_Sandpiper
CAATCACCTTAAAGATTGTAAATACATCGCGGGGTAGAGCAGTCTGGTAGCTCGTCGGGCTCATAACCCGGAGGCCGTTGGTTCAAATCCTTCCCCCGCAACCAATGGTTCCGTAGCTCAGTCGGTAGAGCAATGGATTGAAAATCCATGTGTCGTCAGTTCAATTCTGACCGGAACCACCATCAATACTAAATTAGATAGGAAACTATCTTTTTTTTTGTTTAATCATTGACTCATAAACTATTCAATCTATTAGTTTATCTAAATAAAAGAACTATCCGAAGATAGTTCTATTTTAATGGTGGGACATAGAGTGTCGTTAAATTGTTTAATTCAAAGTCGTGATCAATTTCATAAAGAGGAAGCCAATTTAATCGCTCCTGTGCACTTCCGGCAGCTGTGACGATACATACTTCATGTTCATCAGGATAGAGCTCCATAAGGTCTAATTTGAGGTTACTAGCGCTTATTTGATCATACAGTTGAGGAATGATGAGATGAAGTGAAGGAATTACTTTAGAGGGATCAAAATCAAGAGCATCTAAAACTAATAATCCATCAATTGGATCAATGAGTAAACTAGCAAACATTGCATCTAAGAAACTTTGGCCACCAATTATTTTAGAGGGACATTCACTCATCAAACGCTTCACAGTATATTCAGCGACCATAGGATGCCCAGGTACTGCATAAACAATATCGTGTGACATTGATTCTTTCTTAATAAACTGAATAATGTATTCATAGACTTCTTCAAAAGTATCATAACTTTCATAGATCGAATCAAAAGATGTATATTTAATATTTTCTTCATCAAAGAAATGAATCATTGGATGTTGATTCGTTCTCAAATAGATTGGATAATCCCTCTTAAGAAATTGCATAACACCCAAGGGTAGTTGATCACAATCTCCAGCACCTAAACCTATAATATATAACATACCAACACTCCAATCTTTATTTGCCCAATTATATCATAAGAACTGTTGGACATTCAAATAATATTTAAGATTAATTGTTATTAGTTTATTGCTTTTATTTCATTTATTAAATTTAAACACAGACAATTTCCATTAATTATGATATAAATAGAGTCATAGGGAATTAAGGTTCAACAGGAGATGATTATGCGCATTAAAAAAATTCTAGTTATTTTAAGTATACTACTCACGTTTTTATTGCCAGTCTCTTCTGTCAAGGCAACAGAAGAGAAGGTAATTAAAGTAGGTTATTTCGGTTATGCTGGTTTCATTGAAAAAGATCAGAATGATCAATTCGTTGGTTACGGTGTTGATTATCTTCAAGAAGTAGCTAAACATACAGGATGGAAATATGAATTTGTTTATGCGACATGGAGTGAATTATTAACCATGTTAGAAGAGGGGAATATTGATTTATTGTGTACTGCACAAAAATCTCCAGATAGACTCAATCGCTTTAACTATTCAAAGCTTGCTGCCGGTTATGAAACTGGTTCAATCTATACTTACACTTCAAATGATTTATATTATGAAGATTTCGAAGCATTTTCTTCTATGACTTTTGGCATGCTGAAGGATTCATATCAAAATGAAGCCTTTGCTGCTTATGCAAAGAAGAATAACTTTACATATAATACAAAATACTATGATTATGTTGCAGAATTAGAAAAAGCATTAAATCAAGGAGAAATTGATGCTTTTATTGATGGAAGTTTGAGGAAATCCACGAAGAATAAAGTAGTGGCCCGTTTCAGCGTCGATCCTTTCTATTTCATTACTAATAAAAAAGATGAAACACTAATGCCTTTAATCAATGATGCATTGACAGAGATAAGATTTATGAATCCCAATTATGCATCAGAATTACAAATTAAACATTATGGTGATTCAGTGAGTAATCGTTTATTATTCAGTGCTGAAGAGTTTGCTTACATCAACTCAAAGCCTATCATTCATGTGGGTGTTAAAAATGGAGAACCTCCCATTGAATATTATGACAAAGCTGAATCTAGATATAGAGGTATCACCATTGATATAATTACTGAAATATTCAAAAAACTTGGAATTCAGGTAAAATTTGTACCCATAGACTCTCAAGAAAGAATTGATATAATTTCAAGTAAAATTATTGAAGAAATAAAACCTAATGAACACCCAATTATTACTGATGCTTATTTTAAAGTACATAACGTTATGGTCGTTAATAAAGAAAGTAACAAAACAGTCTATAAGATAGGTGTCTTATCTGATGATAAAATAGTTCAGTCAAAATATCTTGAAACCTATTATAAAGATTATAAACAAATTAAATATAACTCAGTCAGAGAGGCACTTAATGCTATAGCGAATCAAAGTGTCGATTTTATCATTGCTTTCAATGATAGTGTTAATATGTTTATTACTGAAGATACCTACAAAAATCTACAAATCATTGATTTAGAAGGTCTAACTTATTCAATCGCTTTAGGTATTGATGAACAAGCAAATCCTTTACTAACTTCTATTTTGAATAAAGGAATTCATTCAATCTCACAAGTAGAAAAGAATAATCTGTTATTACGAGCTAATTCGACAGTCCAAGAAAAGGCATCATTTAAAGAATTATTAATAAAGAATTGGCAAGCTATCTTGATTGTTGTCTTATTAATTCTAATTGCTATTTTTTACGCAATTTCTGTTACACGTCGAAGAATGAGTGATAAATTAGCAGTTCTTGCTTATACAGATAGCCTATTAAATTGCTATAACAGAATCAAGTTTGTTAAGGAAGCTGAATATATTCTTTATTCAACAAATTCAAGATATGCATTACTCTATTTTAATATTGTTAATTTTAGATCAGTTAATAATCATTATGGTAGAGCGAATGGCGATGAATTATTAAAGTATGTCTATAAATGTTTATCTGAAGAGGTAAAAACAAACAAACTAGTAGCTCGCTCAAGTACTGATCATTTTATTATTCTATTTCCTTATCAAGAATTAATTGAAGTTGAGAAATGGATAAATGAGATTACTGAGAAAACACATGCGTTAATTTCAGTCTATAATACACCTATTTTTATTAATTCTAAAATCGGTGTTTACTTAATTCAAGACCGCAATGAAGCAATTGACTCAATGATTGAAAAAGCAAGCTTTGCTTGCAAGTCATTGAAGCATCAAGATATTAATAAGTTTACCTATTTTAATGATTCATTAATGGATAAATCTAGTGAAGAAGAACAATTAACACAAATGATTGAAGAAGCTATCGAGAATCATGAATTTAAGATGTATCTACAACCTAAATATCATATAGAGAATCATAAAATCTATGGTGCTGAAGCCCTTGTTCGTTGGCAATCAGCAAGTAAAGGATTATTACTACCCAACGCATTTATTCCTCTATTTGAAAGAAATGGACTCGTTACTAAGATTGATATGATTATGTTTGAAGAAGTTTGTAAATTTCAAAAGATATGGTTACAAGAAAAAAGAGAACCTATTCTTATTTCATGTAATATGTCACGCATTCATTTTGATAATCCTGAATACTTAAATCAGCTGAGAAGGATAGTAGAGAAGTATGAAATACCTTTCGGTTGTATTGAGATAGAGATTACTGAAAGTGCCTTTATTGGTGATGATGATTTAGTTATTAAAACCATTCATGATCTACAAAGTCTAGGTTTCTTAATCTCAATTGATGACTTTGGTTCTGGTTATTCTTCTTTGAATATATTATACCGAGCTAAACCAGACACAATTAAATTAGATAAACGTTTTCTTGTTGAATGTGCCATCTCACAACGTTCTAAAATCATAGTGAAGAAAATCGTCGAAATGGCCTTACTAATAGGATTAAGCGTTATCTGTGAAGGTGTTGAAGAAGAATACCAAGAACAATTCTTATTAGAAATTGATTGTGAAAATGCTCAAGGTTTCTTATTCTGTGTGCCTATTCCAGCGGATGAATTTAAAGCTAAATTTTAATAAAGCATATGAATATATATAATAAACATGGAGATAAAATATGAAAAAGTGGTATGATGAAGAATATGAGTTTGGTATCGAAGTAATTACAAAAAGAGGAATACAGGAGAACGATATATGAAGGGTTTCATCTTACTAATTCCTTTTCTATTAGTACGATTTTTACTACTTTCAAAATTAAGTAGTGATGCGATTTCACGAGCAGCACACTTTGCACCGATGCAAGGAAATGAGAGAATTGCTTATTGGGCATATCAGATTTTAAATGTTGTAATATTTGTTTATCTTTGTTTTATTAGGGTGTCAGTAAATACAATTAGTCTATTTATATTAGGCTTATTTAAATATTTGATTGGATTACTAATCTGTACTATATCAGTCATTTGTTTTGCATCTTCATCAGAGGCTGGATTAAATACAAACGGAATATACAAGTACTCACGCAATCCTATGTATGTATCCTATTTTTTGGTGTTTATCGGTTGTTCATTGTTAACTAATTCATGGATACTATTTACTATGACTCTTGTTTTCCAGATATCAAGTCACTGGATTATTTTATCTGAAGAGAGATGGTGTATCAATGAGTTTACTCAATCATATCAAGACTATATGTTAAAGGTAAGACGCTATTTATAATAAATTGTATTGGTGGTTTTATACATGAAAGGGTTCGTTAGAATCAATCAATTATTATCTTTATGTGGTTTGAACTGTTCATTATGTCCAATGTTTTTAGATAATGACTGTAAAGGGTGTGGAAATGGTAATCAACCATGTAAGATTGCTAGATGTAGTATAGATGTAAGCATGTATATGAGTTCTTTGTTAATCAATCAAAGATGATGGGTGTTGATTTTAAATTAAGAAGATGTAAGTAATTTATATACATTAACTATGAAGCATTTCAAAGTAATTGGATAGTTAGTTATGAGGAATTGGATGAATAAATACTAAGCACGATATTTTAGTAGTTATTGTCTTGAGAGCTTGGTGATAAATGATTAGAAAATAATAGTCATATTAAAATTTTAAAATAAGAAATTCAATTTTATCAAGTATCATTTGACATTAATCTTATTGTAAATTATACTAATTACATAAACGATGATACAAGATTAAGTGGTTGAAGATATATAGCGAACTCAAGATGGTGGAAGTTGAGAATATTGGATATCATGGATTACACTTGTGGAGTTGAATCATTGAACTTAAGTAGATGATTCCGCGAAGGATGAGCGTTATCTCGGAATTAAGATGCGTACTTTTATTGTACGAATCAGGATGGCACCGCGTACTTGTACGTTCCTGTAGGGACGTTTTTTTTATATTACATAAAAAGATAGTCTCGATTCATGACAAGGAGGAAACAAACATGAATAATCAAAAATTTAATCTTCATACACATACGTTGAGATGTGGACATGCACAAGGCTTAGATGTACAGTATATAGAGAGTGCCATTGATGCAGGATTCGAGTTACTTGGGTTTAGCGAACATATTCCATATATCGAAATGAGACTTCCAGCATGTCGTATGTTTTATGAACATAAGGATGAATACTTTAGTAGTTTAAGAAAACTTCAAAAGGAATATTCAGAATCCATTGATATTAAAATAGGATTTGAAATTGAATACTTAGATAGTCATATCGATTATATTAAGGAAATGGCTCAACAATGTGATTATATGATTTTAGGTCAACATCTAAAAAATATGCAATATGAATATGACTGTTACTGCTCAGATAATGATGTTTTAGAATACACTTCCCAAATAGAGAAAGCACTTAAGACTGGTTTGATTACTTATATTGCGCATCCTGATTATTTTATGTTAGGAAGACGTGACTTTTCAGCGGTGTGCATCGATGCAACACATCGTATAGCCCAAGCCTGTCTTGACAGTGATACACCCCTAGAGATTAACTTAAATGGGTTTCATTATGGAAAGAAAAGTTTTGTAGACAAGGTTGACAGTAATGGTGAGATAGAATATAAGGAGTGTTATCCGTATCCATTCAGAGATTTCTGGGAAATTATAGCTTCTTATGGATGTAAAGTGGTATTTGGTTATGATGCTCATTCACCAATTACATTACTTGAAAAAAATAGAGAAAAATTTGCACTCGATATTCTAAAAGGGATACCATTGAATTTTATTGACTCTATTGAACTAAAATAGAATACCAAGGTAGTAAAAAAAATGAGAGTTGAACTTTAGGGATTCAGACTCTCATTTTATTGTTTATTTAGTTTTATCAAGCACTTCAAAGAACTCTTCAATAGGTAATGGTTTGTAGAAATAGAATCCTTGAATGTATTCAACCTCACATTCAATTAATAAATCAACATACTCTTTTGATTCAATGCCTTCGGCAGTAATGGTCATACCTAATGAATGGATAAGGTCAGTCACTGTTTTAATCATTCTACGACTTTCATCATTGATATCTTTCACGAAGAATTGACGATCAATCTTAATTTCATCTAAATTTGTATTCAATAGGATACTAAATGAAGAATAACCAACACCAAAGTCATCAAGGATACAAGTAAAGCCAGCATTTTTAATCTCAATAATGGTTTCATTTAATAAGTCGGTATCATCAAGAGTAATTGATTCCATTAATTCAAATTGAATCAATTCTTTAGGTATATCATAAGTTTCAAAAATATCAGTATATTTCTTAAGAAACGAAGGTTTATAGAAACATGCTTTAGAAATATTAAAACTAATAGGGACAACAGGTAAACCCAGTTTTATTTGTCGATCAAGAAGCTTACAAACTTGATCAAATATATTTAAATCAACTAAGACAATGTATTCGTTTTGATTAAGAATAGGTAAAAAAGATTGTACCGGAATTGGTTTGCCATCTTCATCAAATAGTCTTAATAAAGCTTCAGCGCCAACAATTTGACCTGTTTTAGGGTCAACTTTAGGTTGAAGGAAAGGAACAAATTCTTCATTCTTATAAGCCATGGCTGTGGAATGTTCAAGTTTGATTCTTTTCTTATAATTATTCATTACTTCACTATTATAATATTCCCAACAGAATGAACGATTATGAATGGATGTACTTTCTTTGCGTGTAATGTTAGCACGAACAAGAGCTTCATAAAAGTCTACCTTTTCGAAGGATAATTCATAGATACCAAAGGATAAGAAGATATTATGGTAAATAAGGTCATCTTCAAAGTTATATATTTCTTTTAAAAATTTTAATAATCGACTTCTTAATTCATCACGTTTTTCATATTGCATTATTAGAACAAAATGGTCACCAAAAATATGAGCTATACTTTCATTAGAATTTAAATGTTTACTTATCGTTGTATTAATATCTTCAATTAAATGAGTACCAAACTCCCAACTGCCTAAATAATTAAAGGAATCGAAGTTTTTTATATTCATGTATAAAAGTGCATAGTCATTGTATTGATTTGATGCAATTATTTTATCATATTGCTTTTTTACATTCGAAAATAGATCTCTTGCTTGAGAGGTGCTTTTTTTGATTGTATGATTCGCGTTACTCATGAAGCTTCTTCCTCCTACACTCATTATTAATATTGTAGCACATAATTTTGATAATCTCATTAAATTATTGAATTATATCAATAAAAACTGGTAAAATATGAATATTTATTTAGTGATTGTTGAAGGATTTTCTTTAAACTAATTGAAGAGTTAATAAAAATATTATTTTAGTTTAATTATTGTTTTATTTGGTGAAACTTTTGAATCGTTTAAAGAAAGACGAGATTGTGAAGAAAACTATCCACCTAGTACTGAAAATAAGATGAAAGAACTATGAATCAGTGTTAGAATAAAAACAACCTATAGGAATGGAGATTGATGAAATGGAGTGGAATGATAAATTACAAAATATTATTGATTATGTAGAGAACCATCTACAAAAGAAAGAAGAACCTGTTGATCCACAAGAAATCGCGGAAATGGCAGGATGCTCGTTTGACTTCTTTCAAAAAGTGTTTTCTTATATGAACTCAATGAGCTTCTCTGAATATATACGATATCGTAAATTGACATTAGCTGGGTATGATGTAAAGAGCACTCAGATGAAAATTGTTGACCTTGCCTATAAATATGGTTATGATTCACCAACTTCTTTTACGAAGGCCTTTCAACTGTTCCATGGGACATCACCGAAAGTTGCTCGAAGTAAAGAAGTAGAGCTTACAGTAATACCTAAAATGCAGGTTTTATATAAACAAAGGTATGCTTGGAGAATTGAATCGAAACCAGAATTGAAGTTAATTGGATTAAGTAAAAAGATTTCTTGTGTTCAAAATGAGCATTATCGACAAATACCTAATTTTTGGAATGAATGTCGTAATAGTGATGCTTTTAATGAATTAATTAGTCTTGATACTTCTGGTACTAAAGGAATGCTTGGCTTTACACGAAACACTGGAAGTAAAGATGAAATTGATTATTCGATAATGGTTATCTCAAACAAAGAGACACCCGTTGATTTCAGTGAACTAGTAGTTCCAGCTACAACTTGGGCCATCTTTGATTGTAAAGGAGCTGTTCCTGAATCCATTCAAAAGGGATGGAAGTATCTGAATGAAGAGTGGGTTATAAAGTATCCCTTCAAGCATGCTGAGTGTCCTGACATTGAATGGTATAGCGATGGGAATCCAATGAATCACGATTACTTAAGTCAAATATGGATACCCATTCTAGAGGAGGAATAAGAGATGGTACATTTAGTATATTGCGATAATGCTGGAGCGAAAGGGAATAAGGTTTTAGATAAGATTTATTCAGGTAGAAAAACAATGGTAGTACGAGGTGCTGCTGGTCGTAAATTCCCACATAGCCGCGTATTCGCTGGTGAACTACTATATTTTATGGAAAAGGGGTCTGGGGTAATATCCGCTAAAGCTGAAGCAAAAGAGGTTCAGAATTTTTCGAGGTTAAGTGAGGAAGAAATTTCCGAAATACTAGAAATTAATCAACCAAAGCTCGACTTGAGTGAAAAACAAAAGGTACGTTGGCATAAAAAGTATTTATGTTTGGTAGAGTTTGAAAAAGTTGAATCTATTCAACCACTTAAATTCGATCGTCAAGGTAATATGGATGATTGGTTAATCATTGAGAAAATTGAAGATGTTGTTGAGGGAACAAGTATTCCGTATACATATATAAAGATTTAAATATAATTATTTCTATAAAGATATCATGGAGGTATAGATGATGAGTCAACCATTTAGAATAGAAAAAAGAGATAGTTTTAGAATACTAGGATATACGATTGATACAACGAATCAACATAAAGAAGCAACGAAAGCAATTCCTGCCTTTTGGGAGAGTTTTAATCAAAAGCATCTAGCTGAAGAAATAATGCCTTTGAATAACCAAGAACCCCTCGGCTTATTCGGTGTCAGTATTTATAATGAGTATTCTGAAGATCCACGCAAGTTCAGATACTTCATTGCCGTATCAAGTGACCATCCTAAAACGAGTGAATTAAGTGAATATATCATTCCAGCATGTACATGGGCAGTATTTCCATGTACGATTGAAACAATCGGTAAGACTGAAGCACAAGCGATTATGAAGTGGTTACCGCGCTCTAGCTATCAGCCTAAAAATAAAGGTTATATTACAGGCAGAATGAAATCAGAAGCCGTCGATATTCAATATTATGGTAAAGATGGTTTAGTAGAAGTATGGGTAGCAGTTAAAGATAAATAAACATGAGCAATAAAATAAGCGTATTATAATAAATGATAAGATTGTAGAAATACAGTCTTTTTCTATCTCTTCTCATCAACCTTTTCTGATTTATGATATAATTATTTATATTTAATTTGACCAGGAGGTTAAATAATGGAACTTCAGCAACTAATTGAACAACTTACATGTTCAGATACCAAAATAGCCAATCAATCTTTAAATGAATTATTAGCGATTAGTGAACAAAGCAATGAAGTTTATGCTTATTTTAACTTATTTATTGAAATGATGAATCATGAAACTAATTCTTATATTCGTACAAGAGGATTACGACTCATTGCTTATAACACGAAATGGGATAGTGAGAACATAATGAATAAGTATATTGATGAATGGCTTCAACACATCGAAGATGAGAAACCGATTACCTCAAGATTATGTATTAATGATACTGTGATTATCGCTAAATATAAGCCAGAACTTATTGATGTGATTCTAAAAAGACTCAACGAATATCATCGAATATATAATGATAGTATGCAAAGCTTGATATATAAAGATAGAGAAAAAGCGAAGCGTCAGATTAAACTAATTACTTGGTAAACTTATACAAAACTTATTTATTGAACATTAAATTTTAAGAGGGGTTCATTATGTATTATCCAAAACAAATTCCACAATTATTAAATCAGAATTATCGTAAACATATTAACTATCATGAGGTTCAAGAGAAAAGCCTCCAAGACTTTATTATGTGTATTTGGTGTATTTCGTCTAAGCATACGCTACAAACCCCAATAATGAATGTAGTTTTACCTGATGGTTGCATTGATTTAATTATCGATTTAAAGAATCACGAAATCATTTTTTCTGGTTTTAGTAAGAATACTGAAGATGTTTCCTTAGATGGAGATGTCGATTTTATTGGTGTTCGTTTCAAGCCTGGAGCTATTTATTCTTTATTTAAAGTTCCAGCAAATCAAATAATGAATCAAGTTATTATGTTTCATGAAATTGAGAAAGAGTATGATTTTGAGAAAGTTTTTAAAGTCAATTCAATGGAAGAGAGAATCGATATACTCACTCAGTACTTGTTACCTAAAATTAAACAACATAGTGATAAGCAATTTATTCAACTTGTTGACACTTTATATACTACACCAACACATCAATGCGTCAGTGACATTGCGAAGAAATTAGGATATGAAAGTCGTCAACTTCAACGTGTGTTCTTGAGACACTTTGGTGTAACTCCTAAAGTGCTATTAAATATATTAAGACTTCATAAGTGCTTAACTTTATTATTTGACCACACTAAGTGCTTACAAGATATTGCTTTAGAAAGTGGATTTTACGATCAAGCACATTTTATTAAAGAGATAAAAAGGTATACAGGAATATTACCAACGACGTTATTAGACGAATACAGTCAATAATGTCTTTTTTATACAATACTTACTTCGAGCAATTTAGTAAACTTTAGTTACATACAAAGGAGAAAACAAGATGTATAAATCAATAACAACTAATATTATGGTCGAAAGTGTGAAGGAAACAATGCACTTTTATGAAAAGAACTTAGGCTTCACTACAGTAGTAAGTGTGCCTAATGAAGTGGATGAATTTAATTTTGCGATACTAGTGAAGGATGATATATCGTTAATGTTTCAATTGAAACAGTCATTGATTGAAGAATATCCAACTTTAAATACTGAAGCAATTAAACCAATGTTTACTTTATTTATTACAGTAGATAATGTTAAGGTGTTATATGAAGAGTTAAAAGGAAAAATGGAAGTGGTAAAGGAACTACATCAAACATTCTATGGTAAAGATGAGTTTGCTATCTTTGATAACAATCACAATATCTTAACAATTTCATCTCACGAATAAACAGTTCATTTAATTCCAATTCTGCTTGTATTATGAAGACTCATCGACTATTATATAACTTAGGATGAATATCCTTACTAGTACTAAATTATGTTAATAATAAGATGGGAGGGTTCAAATGAAAAAGTATATTGCTTTATTAAGAGGTATTAATATCAGTGGTAAAAATAAAGTATTGATGCCATTATTAAAAGTAGCATTTGAAGAATTAGGATTCTTAAATGTTAGTACTTATATTAATAGTGGCAATGTACTTTTTTCTAGTGATAAAGAAGTGAAAAAATAACACAACTTTGTAAAGGTATGATTAAAGAAAAGTTTATGCTTGATGTTCCTATCGTTATCATTTCATTCGTTGACTTATCTGATGCTTTAGATAATGCTCCAGCTTGGTGGGATTGTAGTAGCGATGAAGAGGTAATACATCAAGCTATCTTTCTTATTCCACCTGTCACAATTAAAGAAGTCTATGGTGCTTTAAAAGAAGCAAAACCAGCCTATGAAAGGTTGCTTATTATAAGAATGTAATTTTTTACTCTGCTTCAAGATCAACTCTATCTAAGACAAGCTGGTATAAAATAGCTAGTTCATCAGTTAATAATAAGGTTACCATTAGAAATGCTAGTACCACTAAGAAATTACTAAAGTTGTTTGAGTAGTAACAGACATAAATCAGGAGGAAATCATAATGAAATATGAGGGAGTATGTATTGCAGTGAAAGATATTCATCTTTCTAAGAAGTTTTATCAAGATTTATTCGGACTTGAAGTTTATCAAGATTATGGAATCAATGTTTCATTTGGTGGCTTATCTTTACAACAAGAGTTTGATTGGTTAGTAAGTATTACGAAAGAAAGTATGAGTGAGAAAGCACATAATATGGAATTATATTTCGAGGAAGATGAATTTGATCGTTTTATTTTAAAATTAGAAAAACGCAGCGACATACAATACCTTGGAGATGGTGTTAAAGAAGCTAGATGGGGACAACGCTCGATACGTTTCTATGATTTAGATGGACACATTATTGAAGTTGGCGAGAATATAAAAATGGTTGTGAAAAGGTTTCTTGATTCAGGAATGACATTGGAAGAAACATCGATTCGTATGGATATTTCAGTGTCTGATTTAAAAATACTCCTACAAAATTAAATAACTAAAAATAAATAATAAAGGGATAAAATTCACTATATTCATGCAAAATAGTATGTTTTATCTAACTTCACTTAAAACAATGTAATAATGTAATGTAAACTTTGACAATTCGATAAATTATTACTATAATAAACTTAAGAAAGCATATTTGTGCGAGAGGTAGTAACAATGGCTATGATTAATACAATTATTTATGCTAACTTATTACCTTTTGTTAGTTTAATTATTTTTCTCGTGTTTATTTTACATAATCCAGTATTTGATAAAAAACAAGCAAAACTGTTCTTCCTGAGTGCTTCAATTACGCTCATTATGATTGCAGTCGTTTCATTAGATTATATCCTTTTTAGATGGAGTGATTTAAATTTAATAATTCCATCGATTTATATATTGAGAAGATTTACTTCTTTTTTGAATTTTGCGTTTAGCCCTATAATTCCTTTAATTGTTTATCATATTTATGCTACGAAGAAAGCACATTTTGCCTTGTATACACCAGCTATCGCTAATACTATTTTGTGTTTTATCAGTATTTTTTGTAATTTGATTTTCTTTATAGAAACAAATAATTCTTATGATCGAGGACCTTTGTTTTTTATTCCCTTTATCACAACCATATTCTATTTAGGTGCTGTCATTGTTCAGCGTGGCCATTCTTATACTAAAAGTAAAAGGACAGAACGTTTATTCTTATTATTTGTAGTTTTTTTACTGGGATTTAGTATGTATCTTGAAGTCGCTGAACGCTTTTTATTCTTGACTTGGGACTTCACTGCAATATGTTTAATCTTATATTACTTGTTATTGAGTATCCATCAAGCAATCATTGATCCTCTAACAAGCACCTACAATCGTTTGGCTTATAATTATAAAATAGAAAAAATGAATAAATTAACTACAGGTATTATTGCACTTATTGATATTAATGATTTTAAAGATATCAATGACTTACAAGGACATGATGTAGGAGATATATACTTGCAGGATTTTGCGATTCTTCTCGAACAGGCATTTTCAACAATAGGAAATATCTATCGAATTGGAGGAGATGAGTTCATCTTACTTTCTAAGAAAACATCAAACAATAAATTTGAGGCGTGTTTAAAGCAGGCAAGGGAATTAGCACAGAAAAAGAATATGTCGTTTGCATGTGGTTGGAAGGTTTATACGCCTGATCAATTAATGAGTGATTTCATTGTTGAAATAGACCAATTAATGTATGCTGATAAAAGAGCATTGAAACAATAGTATTTATTATCTAAAGAAGAGATCATGACTGTATCAGTTGTCTCTTCTTTTTTTAGGATTGGTAATATTACTAATAATCCATTATTTACTATTTATGTTTGACTCTCCCCTTAGTGGAGGGGTTAAACTTAAACAGATAACTGGAGGAATATAGTATGCAAAAACAAAATAACATTATTATTAAAGGGTTAAATCAATATAATTTGAAGAATGTTTCTTTGAATATTCCAAAGAGAAATCGTAGTATTCACAGGGGTATCTATTGCTAATTATAGAGAATTATCAGAACTCTATGAAAATACAATACTTCACACGTTTGATTTAAAAGAAGAACAAGTCTTTATTGCAAATGGTTGGAGAAACCACAAGGTTTGTGTTATAGTGCTTTGAATAGTATCTCAGCTTTTGTCATAACACTCTCTCATGGCGGAGAGAATATTTATGATAGGTGGATGAAGAAGCCTAAATCAGTCATGATATCGTGCGATGATGGTTTTCGTCCAGTTAGTTTTCTAATTGAAGCTATGGATGAGGAAGCGAACTGGGAATTAACAATGCGATTAATTTTGGTTCAATAACCATTTAATCAAGCTGTTTTATTGACGAAGTCATAATAATTGTCATTTAATAGCTTTCTTTGTTCAAATTACTTTAAAATAATCATGACATTTATTTACTTTATCTGTATAATATAGAATGCTTATCATAAGAATGGAGATAGGGCAATGAATAAAAAAACATCTGTATTTATAATGTCTTTATCATTAATCGTATTAACTATCTTTAGTCCTTTAATATGCTTAAAGGCAAATGAGGAAAAAGTAATTAAAGTTGGATATCCTATGCTTCAAAATCTTAGTATGAAAGATGATGATGGGAATTATTATGGTTATGATTTTGAGTTCTTAGAACAGATTGCTCAACATACGGGATGGAAGTATGAATTTGTTGAAGTTGAGGGAGATATCAATACTCGTTTAACGAAGTTATTAGAAATGCTTAAGAATGGGGAAATTGATTTATTGGCCTCATTAACATATAGTGACAAACTGGCTGAAGTTTATGATTATGCGAGTGAACCTTATGGTTATAGTTATGATGCTTTATTGGCTAGAAATGATAGTGAAATTTATGATCAGAATTCATTATTAGCGAAGAAGAATCTTCGTATTGCTGTCAGCGAAAAAGCGACTGTTAAGGCAGATAAACTCGCTCAATTTGCACGCATGAATGGACTTACTTATGAAGTTGTATTAAGCAAGGGAAGTGTCTTAAAGACGCTTAATGAAGGATTAGCTGATGTTGCGTTATCTACAGATTCAGGACTCAGTGAAGGATATCATTCAGTTGCTCGTTTCTTCCCAACACCTTTTTACTTTGTAACTACAAAAGGTAATTCAGAAGTATTACAAGAATTGAATCAAGCTTTAATCAATATTGATCAATCGAATCCATCTTTTTCAGCGACTTTATATGATCGTTACTTCACTGGTGGAAGTAATGAATTTATGTTTAATGCTGCTGAAAGGGAATACTTAAAGAATCATAAAGAAATTAATGTCCTTGCTAGAAATAATCATGCCCCCCTTCAATATCTAACGAATGGTGAAGTAAAAGGTGTAGCTAAGGATATTTTAGATGTGCTTTCGAAGAATACTGGAGTAACCTTTAATTATACTGTAGCTGATAACTATGAACATTATCTAGAGCTAAATAATAGTGGTGAATTTGATATATTATTGAGTGTCCCTTATGAAATTAAAGCAAGTGAGAATTATAATATTTCATTAAGTAATCCTTATTTTTCAGGAAATCTTTCTTTGATTACTAAATATGCAGTTAATCCTAATGATTTAAGTGGTTTAACTGAAGGAAAGACGAATTATACCTTCAAAGAATATAACGGAAAACAAAGAGGAAGCAGTGTTAATTATGATACTGCTGAAGAAGTATTAAATGCGATAGATAAAGGCCAAATTGATTATACTTATTTAAATAATTATATAGCGACTTATTATGTAAAAAAAGATAATCTAGAGGATTTAATCTTGTTTAATGTTCCAGAACATATTAAGAGTCAGTATAGTTTTGGAGTCAATAAGTCTGCTGATTTAACTTTATTAAGAATATTAAATAAAACAATTGATGTTCTTGATGAAGAAATTGATTCAATGATTTATAAGAATGCAAGTGTCGAAAAAAACTATTCATTAAGTCAATATATACAAGAAAATATTTTAACTTTTATCAGTGTTATACTACTGGCAAGCATCCTAATTATTTACATTATACGTCGTTATTATTTAGGTCAGATTAAAATGAAAAAAGCAGTTGAAGTAGAATATAAACGTTATCAACTGTTATATGATATTACAGGTGAAATGACTTTTGTATATGACTATTTAAATGATGAATTAAAGATTAGTAATAGTGGATTAAACAAATTAGCAAATGAGAATATAATTCATGAATTTGTTGCTACTCAAGTAAATAAGCCAGCTACAAATAATGTAGAGTATGTTATATTCCAAAATTTAATGAAGAAAAAAGATGTTAATATTGAATGTGAATTAACCTTAGTTAATCAAGAAGTAAACTGGTATCAATTGACGATGAAGTTGGTTACAGATGATGAAAAGGATTATCAACAGGCCATTTATGGAATTGGAAAGATACTAGATATTCAAAAGTCGGTTAATGAAAAAGAGATTTTGAAGCAAAATAGTATGACAGATCCATTAACAGGGATTTGGAATCGATCGGGTGCTTATAGTTTAATCTCTGATAAGCTTACTGATAATAAGCATAATGGAGCTTTAATTATGCTTGATTTAGACAATTTCAAAGATGTAAATGATAATTTTGGGCATCTTGATGGAGATATTGTTCTTCAGCAAACAGCTCAAGTATTGATGAGAGTTTTTAAGGATAGTATTGTTGCTCGATTAGGTGGCGATGAATTCATTATTTATATCGAAGATGCAACTTTAGAAGTGATTGAAAATAGCTGTAAAGAAGCCATTGAAAGTGTTAAACATATTGAATATACCTTAAATAAAGGCATCAATATGTCGATGAGTATGGGTGTTTGTATGAGTGGATACTCACACAACTTTGAAACCTTACTTAAATGTGCTGATGAGAAATTATACGAAGTCAAGCGTAGTGGCAAGAATGGGTACGGTATTTACCAACATAAATAAGAGTGGAGATATCAAGTCTTCACTCTTTTTCAATGAAAAAGCAGTATGAATTGCTCCATACTGCCTATTAGCTATCTTCTTAATGAACCAAAAATACCACGAACAAGGTTTTTAGTAACTTCACGACCAAATGTTCCAAGCGTTGAATTAATTGTTCTTGAGATTTGTGTCTTACGACGTGCATCTGCTTTTTCAACTTCTCGTTCATATTGTCTTTGCTTACGTTCTTCTTCTTTAGCTTCTTTTTTAGCTAAGGCTTCTTCCTTCTTAAGTAATTCTGCTTCTCTTAATGCGAGTTCAGCTTCTGCTTGGTTTTGTTGTTCCAATTTTTGTAGTTCTTCATAAGCGGATTCTTTATCAATGCTTACTGCATATTTTGTATACAGTGGACTACTTTTAATTAAAGAATCAATAGAAGGTGCATCGATAGGACCCATGATACTCATTGGAGGTAAAATGAAGGCTCTCTCAACAATGCCAGGAACACCTTCTTCATCTAAGAATGAAACAAGAGCTTCGCCAGTTCCAAGCTCACCTAATACAGTTTCACAATCAAAGGCAGGATTAGTTCTAAATGATTTCGCTGTTGCTTTTAATGATTTCTGATCATTTGGAGTAAACGCACGAAGTGCATGTTGTACTTTGTTCCCAAGTTGTCCTAAGACAGAGTCAGGGACATCAGATGGAGTTTGTGTAATGAAGTATACACCCACACCCTTGGAGCGAATAAGACGAACCACTTGTTCGATTTTATCTATTAAAGCTTTAGGAGCATCATTAAATAATAAATGGGCTTCATCAAAGAAGAAGATCATCTTAGGTTTATCTAAGTCACCAGCTTCTGGTAGATTTTCATATAAGTCAGACAACATCCATAATAGGAAAGTTGAATAAAGCATTGGATGTTGGAATAAGGTATTACATTCTAAGACATTAATCCAGCCACGTCCATCACTATCAATAGCCATTAAATCAGATAAATCTAAGTTAGGTTCTCCAAAGAAAACATCGCCGCCTTCTTCTTGAAGCGTCAATAGACCACGTTGAATACTTCCAATACTTGCTGTAGAAATATTTCCATAAGTGGTTGTATAATCAGACGCGTTTTCACCAACATGCTGAATCAAAGCACGTAAGTCTTTCAAATCAATCAATAATAATTTTTGATCATCAGCAATTTTAAACACAATATTTAAAATGCCTTCTTGTGTATTATTCAACTCCATGATTCGAGCAAGTAAAGTAGGCCCCATTTCAGAAATCGTTGTTCTTACGGGTATTCCTTCTTTACCATAAACATCAAAGAGGCGAGTAGGATAAGCCTTAGCCGTAAAGTTAGTAAGATTTAATTTCTCAACTCGTTGACTAACATGTTCGTTATTATCACCAGCTCTAGCCATCCCCGTTAAATCACCCTTGATATCAGCAAGGAATACAGGGACTCCCATATCACTGAATGCTTCTGCCATAACCTTTAATGTTATCGTTTTACCTGTACCTGTTGCTCCTGCAATTAATCCATGACGATTTGCCATTTTAGGTACTAAACAAATTTCTTTTTCATTCTTTGCGATTAAAGCTAATTTCTTATCTGTTAAGTACATAGAATATACTCCCTTCAAAATATACTTAAATTATAATACAGTAAACATTTAAGGTAAAGGTTTATTATTTGCATTGTATATTTACACAAATCATAGCTGAATTAATTATATATATTTGGTTTCAAAATGATTGCTGAAATTAGTTAAATTATATGCAAGAAATTATTTGAAATTTATTTGTAATATTATATAATAAGTAAAATAAGGAGACCAAGATGAAAAATATATTAGTAGTAATAGGTGGAGGAAGGACGAATGGTAATACTATTCAATTAGTTAATTCGTTTATAAAAGGAGCCATTGAGGTGGGTCATCACGTTGAAAAAATCAATTTAAATCTTACTGAGATAAAAGGCTGTATTGGGTGTAATGCTTGTCGTTATGGAAAGCCTTGTATTCAAAGAGATGGATTTAATGATTTGATACCAAAGATTAAATCAGCCGATCTCATCGTGTTTGCATCTCCATTATTATTTTGGACAATTTCATCTAAATTAAAAGCGTTTATTGAACGATTCTACTGCATTGCTGAAGAAGATGATAATCCACTTTTAGGTCGTTATGAAAAATATCCAGTTAAAGATGCTGCACTCTTAATGACATCAGCTGATAACTTGTTCTGGACGTATGAACAAGTGGAATCGTATTATAAGTTTACGATCATCAATTATATTGGGTTTAATGATAAAGGAAAGATTTTAGCGGGTGGCTGTGGTGATACAAATGGGAAACCACAAATAGATAAAACCTCTTATTTATTAAAAGCTTATGAATTTGGAAAGTTTGTTTATTCAGAATAGAATCAGTTATGAAATTATTTATAAGATTGATAGGAGAAGCAGGATGAGATTAACTCTTTATTCACAACGTTTAATATTAAGAAATTTCAAGTTAGAAGATGCTGAAAGTATGTATACATCTTATTGTTGTAGTGATAAGGTAACGAAGTATCTATCATGGTATACCCATCAATCATTATCTGTGACACAAGAATATTTAACTAAGTTTAAACTGCCTGCACTTGATGATGATTTACTTGATTTAGCCATTACGCTAAAGGATAATGTTGATTGTGTACTTGGTAGCATTGGTTTCGTTGATATTCAGGATGGAGTAGCTGAAGTCGGTTATGTCATCGCAGAAGCCTATTGGAATCAAGGAATGATGAGTGAGGCCTTAAATACTTTGATTGATTATGCATTTACTTCAATGCCAATTCATAAGATCACTGCGATTCATCATGTAGACAATATTGGTTCAGGTAGGGTCATGGAAAAATGTGGTATGCATTTTACTGGGTTGACCAAAACAAAACGCAAAATTGACTCTGAGGCAGATGACCTCATTGAATGTAAAAGATACGAATTAGAGAAAACAGAGTGGACTAAGTAAATATAGGTCACTCGAAAAAGTGAATGCAAGTTTGGCAATGTAAGTGCAAAAAGTGTCAAT
>F144_Wood_Sandpiper__coassemble_53_pt1 | contig 20027 bp, 20 predicted proteins | sample F144_Wood_Sandpiper__metabat2_low_PE_003 | metagenome-assembled genome bin F144_Wood_Sandpiper
CATCAGCTACCATCTTGATAATGTTGCATCGTATATTCTTCGCATGTTCTTGTAAAAGTTGTTTTTCCAATTTAATTTCCTCCGTTTTTTTAGCTGACACTATAATATCATATAATCATTTAAAATGCTTACAAATTAAGTCGAATTTGTTTAAAATCTTGTTGGTTTTAGACTCAAGGATAAAAACAAAAGAGGTTTCCCTCTTTTATAATAAAATTAAGTGATTTTTAATTAGTTGATTCAAATAAAAATAACCTTTTTCACTTAAATGTAATCCATCAGTGGTATATTCTTCCTTTAATTGTTGTTGATCATCTAAGAGAGAATCAAACACATCAATATAAGTAACTCTTGATAATTCATTTTCGAAATTCTTATATTCATTTCCTAAATTTTTTAATAAACGGTTACTTCTAGCTCTAGTCTTTTGTCTTTTTTCATCAATAGGTAAAGGTGAAATAACACTTATTTTACATTGAGGTAATTCTGTATTTATCCTTAATATAAAATTAAATAAAGCAAAAGTAACATCTAATAAATCAAATTCATGTTCATCATTAAAATCATTCGTTCCAACTAAAAGAACGATATGACGTGGTTTACTCTTAATTATGTCTTGAAGAATTAAAAACAATGTTTGAGTTGTAGCTCCATCAATTCCAAAGTTCAAAATTTCTCCAATCCCTTTTAATAAATCCATTGGATAACGATTGAATAAACTATCACCAACTAAGAGTGTAGCCTCACTATGATTACTTTGACACACTTCTAAAATAGTCTTGATTTTATCTACTTGATAAGGAGCACAACGTTCTAAGATATCCATACTTACTCCTAGATATTAGGTTCAATCATCGTTAATTGAACTTTTTGTTTTTCCTCATCAATCTTCTTAACCCACACAGTAATAATATCTCCTACAGCCACAACAACACTTGGATGAGATACTTTTTCTTTGCTTAAGTTAGAAATATGTACTAAACCATCTTCATGTAATCCAATATCAACAAACGCTCCAAAATCAACGACATTACGAACGGTGCCTTCTAGTTTTTCATTGACTTTTAAATCCTCTAATTCAAGAATATCATTACGTAATAAAGGCGCATCATAATTATCACGATAATCACGTAAAGGGGCTTGAATAGAATCAAAGATATCATTCAAAGTATATTCATCCACTTGTAAAGAAGTCATAAGCTGTGATTGATTAGCATTTTGGCATTTCTCAATTGCGATTTCTGTTCCAATTTCTTCCGCTTTAATTCCTAATTCTTTTAATAACTTATAACATACTTCATAGCTTTCAGGGTGAATACTTGTTCTATCGAGAATTTCACTACCATCTTCAATACGAAGGAAACCAGCCGCTTGTTGGAAAGATTTAGCCCCGATTTTAGGTATCTTGGTTAAGGCTTTACGAGTTGCAATCATTCCTACTGTCTCACGGAAATCAATGATAGATTTAGCACTTGCTGCACTTAAACCTGAAATGTTCTTTAGTAATTCAGCACTTGCTGTATTAACATTAACACCAACAAGGTTAACCGCTTTAGAGACAACGAAATCAAGTCGTTGTTTTAACTGTGTTACAGGCAAATCATGTTGATATTGACCTACACCAATTGATTGAGGGTCAATCTTAATGAGTTCAGCTAAAGGATCCATAATTCTTCTAGCTATTGAAATAGCGCTTCTTTGTTCAACATGTAATTCAGGGAATTCCTCACGTGCTAATTTACTAGCACTATAAACAGAAGCTCCTGCTTCTGAAACCATAGTAAAGGCAATATTCAATTTATTTTCTTTGATAAAATTAGCAACAAAACTTTCACTTTCACGGGAGGCTGTTCCATTCCCTATCGCAATGATATCAATTGGATAACGTGTACATAAATCCAAGAAAATACGTTTTGATTCTTGTACTTTTGCATTCGGTTGATGAGGATAAATTACAGAGACTTCTAACATCTTCCCTGTTTTATCAATAACTGCTAATTTACATCCTGTTCTAAATGCAGGGTCAAATCCTAACACAGTTTTATTCTTCATTGGTGGTTGTAGTAACAAACGTTCTAAATTCATTGAGAATACATCAATACTTGATGCTTGGGCTCGTTCACTTAATTCATTACGAATACCACGTTCTATAGAAGGAATAGCTAACCGCTTAATTCCATCACTTACTGCTTCACTAATCGTTTCACTCACAATTGATTCACTGTTCTTATTAAATTTACGTATAGCCCAATTAATACAGAATTGCTCATCAAATTCAATATTAACTGTAATAACTTTTTCACTCTCAGCACGGTCCATCGCCATAATACAGTGATTAGGTACTGAACTAACACGAGTCATAAAATCATAGTACATTTTATATACTTTACGTTCATCTTCATGTTTTTTCTTTTCTTTAGTAATAATCTTTCCATAGTTATTCATACTGTCTTGTATTTTATTACGAATTTCAACATTGTCTGAAGCTATTTCCGCAATAATATCTTTAGCTCCTTGAATAGCTTCTTCAATATTTATCACTTTTTCATTAACATATTTACTTGCTTCATCATTTAATGAACCCACCTTAGGTAAAGTTAATATCCATTCAGCCAAAGGTTTTAAGCCTTTTGCAATAGCATCCGTCGCTCTAGTCTTTCTTTTTTGTTGGTAAGGTCTATAAATATCCTCCACTTGAGAAAGCTTCGCACAAGCCGCTAATTGAGCCTTAATCTCTTCTGTTAACTTACCTTGTGTTTCAATTAAACGAGCAACATCTTCTTTTCTCTTCTCTAAATTAACTTGATATTCATATTGTTCAGATATAATACGAATTTGTTCTTCATCAAGTCCTTTCGTCATTTCTTTACGATAACGAGCAATAAAAGGAACCGTATTCCCTTCTTGTAATAAAGCTAATGTATTCTTAATTTGAGCCACCGTAATACCCAGTTGTTGAGCTATCGGTGCAATTAAATGATCCATAAATTACCTCTTTCTTTACAATAAAACTACTTTTCTATTATACTTCAAATTCTGTTTAATTGGAAGAAACTTGATGACAAAAGAAAAGATGAAGTAGTCTTAATACTCATCAATCTTTACACTATTCATCTCATATTAATTATACAAATTATTTATGTAGTTTTAAATCATAAATTGTTTCACCTGAATTAAGCGTTAAAAAAATACGATTAATTCGTGGATGTTTAATTTGTTTTCGAACAAGTCCCATTAATACATTACCAGAATTAGAACCATGGATAATACATAATTCAGTGATATTTTTAGGACATTCATTAAGTGTTTTTAGAATATAATCTTTTGCTTCTTTTTGATAGAAACCATGAATATCAATTGTTTTTCTCATTGCTATACCTCAAATTGATTATAACAGATAATAAATTCTCTACAATGTAAATTTATTATTGATATAATACCAAAATATTATACAATAAAGGTAAGCAACTATTTCATTTCGCATAATCTATTAAATTTACTATACGCGAAAAATACATGTTCAGTTGTGAGGTGATTAAATTTACCTAAATAAGGAGGACTAGAAATGTTTAAGAATAAGAAAGTGATTATCATTTGCTTACTTGTAGTTGCTTTATTATCTATGTTTGGTGGAACAAAACTTGCATCTCCCAAGATTGGATATGCTAGCACCATTGAAGCATTAGATGAAAAGAAAGAAACTGTTATTGCTTTTAGTTTAACATCCGCTGCAGCATCTGTGTCAATTGCTGCTTTGGGAGGTGGCGATAGTACGACACCGATTGCTGATAAGTTTGCTGATTTAAGTTCATACTTCCTAATTGTACTGTGTGCTATATTTTTTCAGAAATATTTATTAGGAATGACTGGATTTATATCATTTGGTGTTTTGATTCCAATTGCATGCTTACTAGGTATCTGTTATGTTTTAGTTGAAAAGCAAAAGCTTTTACAGTTAGCTTCAAAAATCGCACTATCAAGCCTTGTGTTTGCGTGCATCATCCCCGTCAGTGTCGTTGTAGGTGAAACAATAGAAATTACTTACAATATGTCTAAAGAGTTATCTAATAATGTTGAAGAAATTCCAGTTGAAACACCTGTTATAGAAGAAGAGCAACTTGGCATTTGGGATTCCTTTGTGAAGGGACTTCAAAATGGGATAACTGCAATCACATCCGGAGCACAGGATGCACTTGATAAGTTTAAAACAGAGTTTATCTCTATTATGGAAGCTCTTGCTGTCCTCATCGTAACTTCTTGTGTCATACCGATTGCTGTTATGTACTTCTTCGTAAAGTTACTAAATATTATATTGGGATTAAATATTGACATTACTACATTTTCGAAGAAAATTGTAACAAAAAGAAAAAGAAAAATTTTAGTTAATGAAGAATAATTATTGATATCATAGAGCAACTTCGAAGTGAGGCTGCTCTTTTTATTTTACTTATATAATAAATTTTTTTATGATATAATAACTCAGGTGATACTATGGAAATTATAAATAAACCGCGTCTAGACTATGTTTTAGAGCCTTGTTTCGATATAAAAGAAACAATCAATGAAGAAAGCACATTAAATCGTAAAGAACTAAACAATTTAGGTGTCTTTGATTTAAGGTATGAACGTCTTCATTTTGATACCTGTCGTTTTAATAGTTGTGATTTTTCAGACTGTGACTTTGATCAATGTGACCTGAGTGATTGTTTGTTTGAGAATTGCGATTTTTCTAATATTAACTTTGAGAAAGGTTCATTTCATCGATGCGAATTTATCAAATGTCGATTGACAGGAGCTGATTTTACTTCTGCTTTATTTCAACACACAAGTTTTGAAAACTGTAAATGCACTTATGCTAACTTTTCAAAAAGCATCATTAAGAATTCACAGTTTGTGAAAAGTGAGTGTTCAAATGCAGCTTATATTGCGACTCAATTTAAGAAAGTGAATTTCATTGAAACAAACCTAAATAGTGCTGAATTCTTTAACACTTTATTAAAAGGGTTAGACTTATCGACTTGTAATATTGAGGGTATTGGGGTAAGCAATGATTCCCTTACAGGACTAACTGTTTCCTCTTATCAAGCAAGCGAAATAGCGAAAATGATGGGATTAATTATTAAATAGCCACGACTTTAGCGAGAGCGTGGCTTTTCTTATGTACTTAATTTCCTTTAATAATTTGTATCAATAGTTCAGTTGCCTTATTCATTGCTTGAATTGAAGCAAACTCATACTTACCATGATAATTCTCACCACCTGTTCCAAGGTTTGGTGTATTGAGCCCTTCATAAGTTAAACGTGAACCATCTGTTCCTCCACGTATTGCACTTGAGCGAGGGGTTAAGCCAATTGCTAGCATCGCTTGCTTTGCGACTTCTACACAGCGCATATCCTTTTCTATACATTCTCGCATATTAGCGTAACTATCTTTAATTATGCATTCAATAATTTCATAGCCATATTTCTTATTTAAGAAATCACGAGCATTTTCAAACTCAGCTTTTTGATGAGCTAATTTTTCTGCGTCATGGTTACGAATAATATAACTCATTTCAGCAAGTTCACAAGCACCATGTAAATCCGTTAGATGATTAAAACCATCATAGCCATCCGTGCAAGCAGGATTTTCAAAGACATTTAGACAATGGTGGAATTCATAAGCAACTAAGAGTGCATTTACCATTTTATTCTTTGAGTTACCTGGGTGAATGCTCTTTCCATGAACTTTAATTGAGGCAGATGCTGCATTGAAGTTTTCATAATCAATACAATCAACATCACCACCATCAACTGTAAAGGCATAATCACAGCTAAACTTTTTGATATCAAAGTTATCCGCACCACGTCCTACCTCTTCATCAGGTGTAAAGGCAATACCAATTTTACCATGTTTGATTTCACTGTGTTGAAGAACGTATTCAGCCATACTCATAATTTCGGCGATACCTGCTTTATCATCAGCACCTAGTAAAGTTGTACCATCTGTGACAATCAAATCATCTCCAATATATTTACTTAATCCTGGAAATTCTTTTGGGTCCATACTAACCTTTAATTCTTTATTTAACAGGATTTCTCCTCCATCATATTTCTCAATAATTCTTGGTTTGATATTCGCTCCACTACAATCAGAGGAAGTATCCATATGAGCAATAAATCCAATGGCATCTCTTCCTTCAACATTGGCTTCTATACTACCATAAACAACCCCAAAGTCATCAACATAGGCATCTTTTATTCCTAACTCTTTCATTTCTTTTACTAGAACATGAGCTAAATCAAATTGCTTCATTGTACTCGGTGTTGTTTCACTATTAGGGTTTGACTGTGTGTCAATCTTTACATAATTTAAGAATCTTTCTTCTACTCTCATAATAATCCTCCTATAATTATCTTTATTATAGCAAATAAATAGAAAAAAAACTTACGAAAATTAATATTCGTAAGCCTATTGAAATTCAAGCATGCTTTTATGGATTTGATGCTTCATACTCTGATAATCATCATTCATTATTTTCACATCTTTCCGTATTTCTTCTGTTAATGCTAGATTTTCATCATCAAACTCTTTAAGTTGACTTAAACCCATTTCGATAGATTTCATGGCAGATTTTAGAATATCTCCATCACTACTTAACATTAGATTCTTTAAAGTAATCATCATTTCACTTGCCATTGCTTTTAAGCTTTCAGCATTAATATCTCCATGATAGAAAAGAATCGCTCTTTGGAGTGCTTTTTCATGATTATTTAATAACTCTAAATATCCTTGAAAATGATTATGTAATGCTGGATTCTGTAAATTCTCTAGATAATCAGTAAAGGTTATCTGCCCCATATGTGTTCCTTCTAATAATTTAGTTAATGCATTCAATATTGTTTGGTTTTCCATGTATTTCACCTCACTACTAGTATGAGCTAAAGAAAAGGATGCCATGCATCCTTATAGATTAAATATTTCTTTTATTTTCTTCACAACACCATTATTGTCATTACTATCACACTCAAAGTTGCATACTTCCTTTAATTTAGGGTGTGCATTTGCCATAGCATATGAATATTTAGCTTGTTGCATCATTTCATAATCATTCATGAAATCTCCAAAGATGAGTGTTTCTTCTGGTGTTACATTTAATAAAGTTTGTAGCTTCTTTACTGCTTCTCCCTTATTTACATCTTTAACCATGACATCCATCCATTCATGGGCAGATACACAAACTTGAAGTGTTTCTTCATATTTCTTGAAATGAGGGTATACATTAACTTCAGAGACACCAAAGTCTAGATAGGCTATTTTAAAGGCATCATCATGAATCTCATTGAAATTATTAATTACTTTATATTTTGTATAATAAGGTTCTACTTGATCAATAACACGTTGCTCATTACTTGTTAAATAGGCCGTTTCCTTAGTACATACTACAGGGTACACTTCAGGAATACCCACAGCGTTCTCTAATAAGTTTTTCACTGTTTCCTTAGGTAATGTGCTCGAGAGTAATTCATGTTCCCCCTGACACATATACGCACCATTTTCAGCTATATAATACAGATGCTCCTTGACAGGTTCAAAGTTTTTCACTAAGTTAAAATATTGTCGACCACTAGCCGCAACAAAAGCAATTCCCTGCTCTTTTAACTTTAAGATGATTTCATATATCTCCACGGGTACTTTCTTATCAGTTGTAAGTAATGTACCATCCATGTCAGTAATAACTAGTTTGATCATAAATAAATCCTCCAAGCTCTATTCTACACTATTCTATTAAAAAAGTCACAAACGTTTTTCTCTTTTATATATAAATGCTTTTAAATCATTACATTATCGATATTCACTGAGTATTTGATAGAAAAAGTCCAACGAAATGTTGAACTTTAGTCTTTATCTATAGCATTAAGCTCATAAATACTAAAAGTGCTATAACCCTCGTAATGATAACTTGTTTCAATACCCTTCAAATAGATATTTCTATTATTTATTTTATCGGTCAATGCATTTTTCAATAGTACTTTTATTTCTATATCTTTTATTGGACTTCTTTCCATTGCTTGTAGATACTCTTCTTTACCTATTAAACTCCAATCAATTACCTGTTCAAGCTCTTTTTTTAGTATCTGATCAAGCCATATTCTTGTACTACGACCGTTGCCCTCACGAAAAGGATGAGCTACATTCATCTCGACGTATTTTTCAATTATTTCATCAAAGGTAGTTTGTGGCATCTTCCCAATTTTTTGAAGAGCATCTTCAAGATACATCATTGGAGCAAAACGAAAATTTCCTTTAGAAAGATTTAATGTACGTATTTCACCCGCAAAACTATAAATCTCACTAAAAAGAAACTCGTGTATTTTTGAAAGACCTTGAAAGGTTCCAACTTCAAACGTATCAAGTACTCTATTTTCAAAAAGTTCAATTGCTTTTGTTTTACTGATTTTTTCTTCAAATTTTTCGAGTTGAGCTGAATCAGTGATACCTAATTTGTTATCTAAAGTCATAATGTTCCCCTTTCACCAATATTCGAATAAATCTATATGATTATTATAACACCTTTACTCTTAATTCAAAATATAATATCGGTTATCACCTTTCTTTCAGAATGGACCACAACAAATAGAATAACATTATGATTGACACACGAAAAAAGTCCAACGAAATGTTGAACTTTAGTCTTTACTCATTTGACCCTTTGAATCAAAATAATAACTAACACCATCAATGGTTTGCCATGAATCACTCATCATCTTTCCAGATGAGTCTAAGTAATACCAGTTAGACCCACTAGCTACCCAACCTTTATGCATAGCTCCATGATCAGATAAGTAGTATTGAGTATTGTCTTTATCTGTCATCCATCCTGTTTTCATTTTACCACTATCATCTTGGTAAAACCAATTATCTCCACTAGCTACCCATCCTTTGTCCATATGACCTGAATCATTAAATGAATACCAATTACCTGATTCACTCAATTGCCAAGAAGCAGGGATAGTATCTGTTAATACATAATTGCCAGCAGATGATTGAAGTACGGATACCCAACCATCTTCTTCAACGATTGAAGGTTGTATTAATAATAATTTATTCGTGACTGGATCTATTTTTTGATAATATAACTCCTTACCTTTGTGTGTTCCATCAATCTTGACACTTAAGGCTATCGGTTGTGTAGAACTAAACATTTCTCCTTTAGGGAACTCTACAGTAATAGCAACTTCAGCTTTTGTTGATTCAATAACCTTTTGTGCTAATTCTTTATTTTCATTTGTAACTACCTTTAAATCAATAGCTGTGCCAATATCACCCATAGCACCAGCTGGGTAAGTAACTCTAAGTTGCTTGCTTTCAATTGTAACTGGTTTAGTTGCATTGTCTTTAACAAGAGCTTTGACGACATCCTTTGAAACTACTGTTTCGTTGCCTTTCAATTGTAATTGACTTCCCTGTTCATCATGTTTAATATCCTCTACTTTAGGAGGAGTTACTGATGGCTTATATGGAGGGTCAACAGGAGGATCAATTGGAGGAAGTATAGGATGTAAATCCTCTAATACTTTCCAATAGGTTTCTTCGTTAACTTCATCTGCAACGAATTCAATATTATCTCCAATGAAATAAGTAGCTAAATCAGGGTCATATTTAGGGATGCTTATGGCATGCATATCTTTATCCCATGATTTATCTAAGACGACCTTGATACTTTCTTCATTATTTAGATTGATTTTATCGATAATAGTTAAAGGTTCCTCTAGTATTAATTCTGAAATTCCTTGAAGTTCAGACAATTCCATGGCACTCTTTATTTTCAAGTATGCTTTATTAGTTAAAGGAACATCACGTTTCGTTGTATAGATAGAATCTGTTTGAGTATCTTCAATAGCAACATGAATATCTCCAAGACATTCTTCATCAAATCCTTCGAGAAGTATACGTTGATTACGTAGTACTTCACCAACTCGCTCTTCAAAGTAATCCTTTACTCCTTTTACAGATAAATTAATACTGCCTACGAAGAAGGTTCCTAAGCTTCTACTAGCTCCACCACCAATAAGATACCCATGTGTTTTAGAGTCAGTAATTTCAAGGTTCACCTCTCCATAAACTTGTCCTTGAAGATTTGCTCCCGTATCGTAAGTCATGCTACCTCCGTAGATATCGCAGGTTTGAAAGTTAAACGCGCCTTGAGCAGTTGGTAAATAAATCCGATTTAAAACTAAATCTACTGAACCGCAGGTTGTTGATGCATTATTTTTCTCGGCGAAACCGCAACCAAGAACATCTCCATATCCAATTGTATCTGTTAAGTCCATATGTGCTTGATTTTCAACATTGGCAGTACCATTTATTCCATGTCCACCACCATAAACTGAATATAGAACACCACCATCAACATTAACAGAAGTCGCTCCAGCATTAGCAGTGCCACCTTTTTCAGCGAATCCGCCACCATACAAATATCCTGAATTACCAACACCAACATGATTAGGCAATTCTTCAGCAAATATTGAGTCATTAGAATTAATGGTAGTACTTCCAAATACATTTGCCGGAGTATCTAGATGATCACTATGTCCACCACCGTATACACTTGTATTAACACGAATATTTTCTAAAGTTAAATTGGTATTTTCTACGTTCTGATTATAACCGCCACCATATACAGCCCCTACTTTTCCATTCTTTAAGGTTAATGGGACTCCATTAGCATAAATATCCTTGGATATACTAAAGTTATTTAAATCAATAAATACAGAATTTAATTGAGTAGGAATCATTAAAGCTGAAGAATCAGAGGCACTCTTGGTTAGTGTGATAACCACATCACCCACAGAGGCATTTAATTGTTCCTGTAATGTTAATTCAGCCTTTTCGCTGACTTCAAATTTCTCTATAAGAACATTATTGTTTTCTGGAATTGCTTCTTCTTCAGCTGGAATTGTTTCAGTTTCATTCTCCACGTTATAAAGGACTGTTTCATCAACAGCCTTTAACGTAATAGCATTATTTAAAGATAGAGCTAAAATGAATAAATAAGAGAATATCTTCTTCATATTTATGACCTCCAATTTTGTATAAATTAAGCAAATAATTGAAATAGTCATTAACTATTTATCTACTTATATTATATGACTCCAAATAGGAAGCGTCAATGAAATAACAAGAAAATCACAATATTTATTTTATAATATTATGCTCTAAATATTTGTTCATTTAATTAATAAAAATCAAATTACTTAGATAAAAGATAGATTTGATAAGCATCTTCTTCATGTAGTTGTAGGAATTCACCACAATGGTCGCGATTTACTAATAGCTTGTCAGCCATTTCTTTGAATTTTGACTCATCAATCTTAAGTTGTGAACATCTTATTGGTAATCCTAATTCAGTAAAGAAGCGTTCTAAGCGATGAATACCTTCAAGGATAATTCGATCTTGTTGTTCATTAGAGTATTCAACACCCCATACACGTTGTGCGAATTGAACAAAACGCTCAGGATTATGAGAATACACATACTTCATCCATGCAGGGAAAGTAATACTTAATCCTTCACCATGGTAGATATCATAGATAGCGCCCATTTCATGTTCTAAGTCATGGCTAGCCCAGTCTCCTTGACGTCCCGTGTTAAGTAATGAGTTATGAGCAATTGTCCCAACCCAAGCTACTTCAGCACGAATATCGTAGTCTTCTGGATGTGCCAGTGCTAATGGAGCATAGTTGATTAAAGTCTTCATACTAGCTTCAAGTAATCGATCAGTATAATCAACATTTTTAGTTGGTGTGAAATATCTTTCCATAAGATGAGCAAGAATATCAGCACAACCACATGCTATTTGATAAGGTGGTAATGACATATGCGTTTCTGGATTAATAATTGAGAATTTTGAGATTAAACATTCAGCACCCGTTGAGCGTTTATAATGGGTTTCATCATTGGTAACAACGGTACCGCTAGAACTCTCACTACCCGCCGCTGGAATAGTCAAAACACAGCCAAGAGGAAGTGCTTTAGTTAGCACACCACTTTTCATAAAGTAGTCTTCAAATAAGTCTTCTGATTCATCAAGGTAGACTCCTGCAGCAATGGCTTTCGCGGAATCAATAACACTTCCTCCACCTACTGCTAAGATGAAGTCAACGCCTTCACTTCGACAAAGTTTGATTCCTTCTTTGATGAGTGAATAACGAGGGTTAGGAACGACGCCACCTAATTCAACAAATTCTAGTTGGTTGTCTTTTAATGAAGCAACAACTTTGTCATAGACACCATTCTTTTTAATGGAACCTCCACCATAATGTAATAAGATTTTCTTTCCGTATTTCTTTGCTTGAACTCCTGCTTCTTTTTCAGTATCTTTACCAAAAATTATACGAGCTGGATTATAAAATTGAAAATTGTTCATAGTATTTCCTCCTAAATTAATACTACTCTATCTAGCCTTAATAAACAAGCAAAAGCCGAGGAAATCCCTCGACTTTATTTAGGCGATTTTTTTAATAATCGCTAGTAATTGTTTAACGTCTTCTACTCTTGTACATCCGCTTTCTTTATCAATAATAGATGTATAAACATGAGGAATCGTTTTCTTTACACCAGCATCTAAGATGATTTTCACAATCTCTTCAAAATTGTCTAAATCAATGCCTCCAGTTGGTTCAAGAATAAAATCATGTTCAGCACATGCTTTCGCTACGGCAATTAGTTCTTCTTTGCATTTTAATCCACCCATAGGGAAGAATTTTAAGCTGTTTCCGCCCATTTCTTTAATCATTTCAATAGCAGTAGCTACTGGGATAAGAGCGTCTTCACAGACCTTGCTTAAAGGACCTGTGGATATTTTCACATAGCCTACTTTTCCACTTGGTGAAACAAGGGCATTAATATGCGCTGCTTCATTATCAACACAAGCTCTAGTATATCCTACTGCCGAGAAGATTTGATTAAAGTGATTAGCTTTCACTTCACGAGCAATATCAGCAACTGCTTTCCATTGTGCAGGATTTCCTCCACCTAGGCCAACAGACAAATTACCTTCTAATGCTTCGTTATAATGATGCATATCTTTAACTGCTGATTCAACATCTGGATAGTTAGCACTTAATACTCCAACAATCACATACTTTTCAGCGGCAGCATAAACTTCAATCGCATTCTCTAAACTACCTGCAAGAACATTCAAACATACTTTATCGTTATAATAATTGATTCCCATTATTTACCCTCCACAATCTCTTTTAAACGTTGTACAATTAACTCTTTATCCCCTTTAACCATCGGTCTTGGATCAAAAGACATTTTTCCTAAAGTTAATAAATGACGACGACAATGAATTGCAGGATCACCATTCTTTAATTCTTCATCGATTTGGACTGCTGATTTATGAGTCAAAGTTTCATCTACGGAAACTTGGCTACGATATATTTCACGTCCTGCTTCATCTTGTACTTGAATAGCAGCAAGTCCTTTAATCTTATTAATTTCTTCATTCAAATAAGCAACAACTTCTAAGTTCTCACGAATTTCTTTTTCATGATCTTTATTCACATAGTTATCCATTGCTTTTAATAATCCCATAATTCCTTCTTTACCAATTTTCATTGGGCGACCTACTCCATGGTATTGTTGCTTAGCATAGCCAATCAATTCCTTTTTACCAGTAATAAATCCAGAAGTTGTTGCTTCAAGGGCCTTAGCTCCACTATAAATGACTAAGTCAGCCCCCATAGCTACATACTTGCATAAGTCCTCTTCCGCAGCTGCATCAATAATCAACGGTAAATTGTGATCATGAGCAATTTGAATCATTGTTTCAATACTTTGCATTCCTTTTTGAATACAGTGATGGCTTTTAACGTAGATCAGCGCCGCTGTTTTTTCATTAATAGCTTCAATAATGTCCTCTTCAGATACATCATTCGCCATACCGACTTCTACCGATTTTCCTCCACCAATGGCAATCATTGTTTTAATAGGAGCTCCAAATTGAACGCAATGCCCTTTTTGAAGGATAATTTCGTTAGCTAAACCCTCACTATTAGGTAAACGTTCAATAATAGACTTTTTACCTTTCGATATAATTCCCGCAACTGATAAACAAATTCCTGCCGAAGCACTTGAAGTAACACAGCTATCTTCTGCTTTGGTATAAGTTGAGATAATCTCTCCAGCACGATCCATTAATTCATCAATGACAACATAAGATTGTCCGCCATCAATTGCAGCTTGCGCCACTGAATCACTGAGTGTTGATACTCCTAAAGCTGTCATTCGACCACTGGCATTAATTACTCTTTTTAAACCGATATTTTGATATACGTTCATATTTCCACCTCATTGATCCTATAGGAAGAATGCTCCTAAAATCATAGCTCCAAGGATTGCTCCTCCAGTCATTTCTTTTCCAAGTTTATAGAAAATTGCTCCACCAATTAATGCTCCAATACCTGCATATACATTGTATTGAGCAGCAGCAATAATAATCATTGGCCCTAAGTAACGTCCAGTTGCATTTCCTGCACCCATCATAATACTAGTACCTCCAACGGCAACACCATCAGGTACAAACTTACGAATAATAATAATTAATGCTCCTAATACTAGTCCAATAGCTGCTCCTGTTAATAAAGCAAAAGCAAAGTTATCAAATGGCATAGTAATGTTCATTGATAATAATACCGCAGGAATACCAATTCCTACTCCTGTCATTAATGAACCACCAATATCCAAGATACCAACTAAAGGTCCTTCAAGAATACGAGCGATTAAGAAACCAGCGGCAAATCCAGCTGCTGCTGCATAATCCCCTGTGTTCATACCATCTTTAAGCATTTGAACAATCGAAATTTCGTTGAATGCTCCTGTACCAAAAGTAATATACATGAAAGTTCCGGCAAAGATTGCTGCCGCAGCTCCCATAATCAATAAAATAAACGTTGAATCTTTCATTAAGAAAGCATCAATTTTTTGTGCTAATGTTTTATTTTCCATATGAATACATCCCTCCTATAGACCGAACTTAGCAAAGAAGCCTCTGAAGTAAGCGATTGCTAAGAACATAACAACAACGATAGCAATTAGAATACGAACAATGTTGTTTTTATATCCGTTTTCTTCTGCTGATTTACCAATTAAAATACCTAGAACGATTCCTGGTACCGCATTCCCTGAAACTAAGGCTGAAACACCACCTAGAACAGTTCCCCACATACCCGTAGATTTACCAGCATCAATAGCAGCCAACCAGAAAATCGCTGGCATTACTGGGTTTAACATCCAACTAGTTGCTGGAGTTAATACGTTAGCAGCAATTAATGAAAGTTTTTCTGGAATCATTTTTGCTGCGGTATTTAAGAAAACGATAACGATAGCTCCTACAACTGAACCAGCCATCATCATCTTGCGTGGATTGTGAATCGTTTCTTCCACTTTACGGTTACGTGATAAGACAATCGCTGCTGACCAGTTAGGAACAATACGGTGGAATACTTCACCTGTTAATGCTCCGGCACCTACAGCTGACGCAGCCGCAGAGAAGAAGAATCCTAATCCAAATGAAAAATGGGCTATTGGATCTCCATTACAAGCATTGAACTCTCCTAAAGTTCTGAACGCTCCCATGGCTTGAATTTCCGGTGCATGAAACATACGAGCAGCCCCCGCTGCTATACAACCCCCACCAATAATACCAATAACTGCTGAATACAATACAATCTCAAACATTTAGTTATCCTCCTTTTTAAGATCTAAATATTTAACTGTTAGCACGATTCTTGCTGTAACAGTGAAATACTGTTTGATTCGAGGCATGAAAAAGAATAGAAATGTTTCCTTTTTCTCCACGATATCAATGTTTTCTAGATACACTTCTTGTGTATCCATATGAACAATCGGTAAGTTAAAATCACTATATACCTGTTTCTTTAACATAGTGAATATCTTACCAATAGTATCATCTAAGCTACCCCCACTCATTGTAATAACGACTTCGTGATTCTTAGTTGCTAAAAGTTGGGCTTTTTCATTAATACTCATGCTATTCTCCAATCACTTTGCGATACGTATTTACAAGTCTTTCTCCTAATTCTTCAACATCCATAAATCCTAGACCAACGACTTTACATCCTTGTTCAACAGCTGTACATGCAGCTTCAATGGATCTGATTTCTGATTTAGCAGTATAACCATATTTATTCTTTGCGGTTAATGCACCTGCACCACCACTTCCACAGAAACTAATACCTAAATCAGCATTATTTTCGTGCATAACATCGCCTAATTTCATATCTGCTGCCATTCCTGGAATAACAATAGCTTTTCCTCCGGCTTTTTCAACACCTCGAGCAACAGCTTCTCCTTTACCCATACGGTGTCCAATAACTACTAGAATTTCCTTACTCATCTTAATTTCCTCCTTGTGGTAAATTTTTATTTACTTCTATATGTGTCGCTACTAGAAACATCTCTGAGCGATTGAATGAGCATCCTCCATGAATGAATAATTCGCTACAGATTTTTGTTGATAACGCCACGGATGATTCAGATATTTCTGTGAACATTGATTCATCCATTTCTTCCAATAATGATTTTTTAATAATTCTTCGAGATAAACTAACTAAATGGTTATAGAACATCATTTCACCGTTTTCTTCATGAAATACAAGATGATTCTTCGCCATAATTTCTTCAGCAATCTTAATATACTCTTCTATAATTGGTAATTCTTCTTCCGCTATATCATTCTGCGACATAATTGTGTTGATATATTTCACTTTGATTCCCCCTACTATATATTGTTTTAATCAGTTTCAATTCTTTACTTAATAAACACTCATCACCCATTGAATCAACCACCAATTTATTACAATCAACAAGTTTCATCAGTGATAAATCACCAATATAACCTTCTTTTAATTCACCTAATCCACTTAAGTGATAATGCTTGGCAGGTGCTGTAGTTACTTTATAAATCGCTTCTTCAAGCGATTCATTGCAGTTGATGCATTTACTTAATACTGCCGCAAGATTGTAGACAGGACCCTCATAGTTTTCTACATGAAGATCGGTAGAAATTAAATCACAATCAAATCCTTTAGATAAAGCTTCTTGATAAACATTAAAGCTGAATGAAGCACTTCCATGTCCAATATCGAAGAGCACACCACGCTCTCTTGCTTGAATTGCTTGAGGTATAATTTGACCCTCTTCAAGTATTCCACCTTTTTTTCCATGGAATGCATGAGTAACAATATCATTCTTATCTAATAGTTCTAATACTTCATGTAAAGCTGGTGGATAATTACCCACGTGAACCATTAATGGTAGATCTAATTCATGAGCAATTCTAGCACCAATGCCAATGGGTTCTAATCCCATCTCACCCACAACACTAGCACTCGCTCGCACCTTTAAACCAATAATGTTATCTTGATGTTGACTCACAACTTGTTTCAAGGCTTCTTCATCAATCTTATCGAGTGAATCTAATTCATGAGGAACAGCTAATCCTTCTTTTGAGATATTCATCAAAGTAAATACTTTTGTTTTTGAAGCATCTATAATTTTCTTAAACTCGTCATAATTATAAGGTCCACTAGTTCCAGCATCTAAGATCGTCGTAGCTCCTCGTTTTAATCCTAATTCATCTGGATATAATCCAATTCCTCTGCTTGTAGGAAAACAATGGGTATGAATATCAATAAGTCCAGGTGTAACAAGACATCCTGTAGCATCGACAATTTCAGCTTCTGCATTAATTTCATCAGCAATTTTAGCAATTAGACCATCAACAAGTAAAATATCTTTTTTATCTTGATGATAACCATTACTTGGTGATAATAACCACCCATTCTTAATTAAGATTGATTTCATTGAGTCCTCCTTATTCATGATTAATAATATAGAGAAAGAAAGCATAACGTTCGGAAACCGAAATCGTAATTAATAATGCTTCTTCAACAAGAGTAAAGAATTTTTCCATAAGAATAAATACTTTATCATGCTCTAACTTAAATCTTGTATATTCTTCAATAGCTTCATTATCTTCTTCAAAATTGATAGTATACCAACGTGGTATTGCCAATACTAAGTGAATAACTAAACCTAGAATTGCATCTTGATTCATTTGATATTCACTTGGGAATTTTGAAGTATACTCTAATAAAGTCATAATTAATTTACTAACAATGGCTGTGGAATGAGCCAAACTTGTTTTATCTTCATCCGTATTCACTTCATATAAATCAAAGGGATCTGCTTTAGAATTAAAGGAAGCCGATGCATTCTGATTGAATGGGATATCATCGATGAACTTTCCATAATGGAGAAATTCTTGAATTCGTTGAATATCTTCAAGGGATAAGATTCTAGATATTTTAACAACCGGAAAACTACATTGAGGTAAAGGAATTGTGGATATAACGAAGTCAATATCTTTATAATGATGAATAGTATCCACTTGATAAGGTGAAGACTGACCAACAATTGTAAGATTTTGAAATACATTTTTAATTCTCGTCGTTAATAAATTACTTAATCCTTTTCCTGTAGCGCATACAATTAATACTTTCTTGTTTGATGAATTTAAATTAATTAAATTCTTATATAAATAAATAGCGATATAACTAATTTCACTCATGGATAATGCAATATGATATTGGTGTTCAAAAGCGAGTGCACAATCCGTAGCTAATATAAAGAAATGCTCATACTTCAATTTAATTTCACTCAATAATGGATTGTCATCACCCTTAGCTTCCTTATTGATACTGTGCATGAAGTGCTCATAGAGATCATCATATAAACTCATCGTATCAAAGGCATAAGGATAATTACGTTCATTTAAATTGAGAATAGCAATCATCTCATCAATAACCTTACATAGTTCAACTCCGATATGTTGATCATATTCAACAGCAATTCCATTTTCAGATAAGACTTTAGTTAATCCTTCAATTTCAAGTTCACCTTGATGTTGAGCATCTTTGGATAAAGCAAGCAATAAATCTTTTACATAATCTTGTCCTAAGACTTGGATACTAGCATTTTGAATCATGAGTGGTTCACCATGATAAAGTCGCAAATCACGTATCATACAGTAACTAAGAAGATTAATGAAAGCATCATTCGATATCCAAACGTTGTAGTGGGTATTCATCTTTTTAATTGCATTCGAGATAACCATAATCTTAGCTAATGTAATCTCATTTTTCAGAATTGGAGGTAATAATATATACCAATCTTCTGCTGAATAACTTCCTTTTAAGAATTTAGATAATAACTTAACTGCCAAAGCACGAATTTCATATTCATCGCCTGCAAGTTGATATCCTGAAGACTTCTTGGCATTTAATTGTATCTCGTTATTAAAGTATTCCTTGAAATTACTTAATAACCGAATAGCTGTTGATCTAGAAATAAAGAAATACTGAGATATTTCTTCAGCTGTAACAGCTTTTTTTTGCATAAGTAAGAATAAATATAATGTTAAGTACCGAGTTTCATCAGAATCATCAATCAATGACATATCCGCATTGCTTGCTACTTCTAATAACAATTGAGAACATTGTTGTTTTTGAGAAGCTGGAATATAGAAACCTTTTTTTGATTTAACTTTGATATCAATTTCATGTTTTCCTAGTTCTTCTCTAATAGCGGTAATATCATAACGAACAGTTCGTTCACTCCGATTGTACTTATCAATAAAAAATTGTACATCGAGTGGCGTTGAAGAAGCAATGAAGCACTTTAGGACATCAATTTGACGATTTTTAAGTTGTAGTTTCATAATAACCCTGTCTTTCTATCACCCTTACAGTTTCATTCTAACAGTCTTTGCAGATGATTTGATTTAATTATATTGCAACTTTCAGTTATTTCAATGCAATTTTGAAAACTGGCAAATTTTACCTAATCATCGTCTTAATAGATATTTATGTTTCGATAAATCTCTTTTATTGCAGAAAAAAAGGGTATCCAAATTCTTTGGGGGTCAAAACTTTAGGGGTCGACTTTAGGGGTTAAC
>F144_Wood_Sandpiper__coassemble_57_pt1 | contig 18613 bp, 20 predicted proteins | sample F144_Wood_Sandpiper__metabat2_low_PE_003 | metagenome-assembled genome bin F144_Wood_Sandpiper
TTTCTTTTTGTACTTCAACTGTTTTATTTTTATCAGTTTCTACAGTCTTAGTCGTTTCCTTTTGAAGTTTTTCTTTCTTCTTCGTTATAAGTGATGGATTAGCTTCCACCTCTTCTTCAGTAACTTCAAGAGGTTTAACCTCTTTAGTACTTTCTACTTGTTCTTCAATAATTTCTTCTTTTTTCGTTTTCCCAAATTTCTTCACTGCTTTCTTCATCAGATGAGCAGTAATTTTAGGTCCACGATGTTCAGCTCTTTCAACGCCATTAGCAAATTCAATTTCATCATCATTAATTCGTTTGATTTGACGATTTTTATTGGCTTCTACTTCATTCTCAATATGGCATACAACCATTAATAAATATTCTCTTAAACTTGCTTCATTCATAATGTGCAGTTTTCCACCCTCAGCAATAGAGATAGTTCCCGTTTCCTCTGAAATAACGATTGAAACAGAATCAGTAATCTCACTGATTCCTATCGCTGCACGGTGACGAGCTCCATAACTTGACGGAAAATCAAAGGTAGTCGGTGGAAAATAAGCACTTGCACAGGCAATCTTATCCCCTTGGATGATAACAGCGCCATCATGTAAAGGAGTTCCTTGGACAAAGATTGAACATAACAATTCACTTGTTACAATCGAATTCATTTTAGTTCCTGTTTTAATAAAATCAGATAATGAATGACTTTGTTCCAAAGATATCAAAGCTCCAGTCATTGTTGCTGATAACTCAACAGATGATTTAACTAGTTCTTCTACGAGTTTTTCACGTTCATTAACTGTCAACGTTGAAATTCTAGAGAAAACATTACTTTTCCCAATTTTTTCTAATAAATTACGAATTTCAGGTTGGAAGATAACGATTAACGCTAAAGGTCCCCATGATACAAACATATTGGCTAAGCTTTCAATGGTTGGTAAACGAAATACCTTGGCAAAAGCTTGAATTAAAATAACAAAAAATATTCCTTTAAAGATTTGAATAGTTCTAGAATTATTACGAATTATTTTTAATCCATAATATAAAACTACCCATACACATAATACATCTATTATAGTCCGTAGGATCTGAGAGAAATTAATGGTAGTTATAATATTGAACATAAAAAAACTCCTTTCGCGTAAAAATATTATATCATACTTCTATACGTATGAATAATGCTTTTCGTATTTGGTTACCCTTTCAAAGTTAAATCAATGGCATCAGCAACCTCTTCAACAAGAGCAAAGGCTATGTCTTTGATTGGAAGGGGAGAATCTTCAAATGTGTAACCTTTGAAGCGCTCTAGCATCGAAATATCATTATAATGGTCACCAACCACAACAACATCTGCCTCATCAATTGCGTACTCACTAACAACCTTAGCAAGTCCAGCTGCTTTACTACAGTGGAAAGGAACGATGTCCACACACTGATGATTAGGGAAAGCAATCGCTCTATTTTGGAAATGCTCGTTGATATAATCGGCATATTCTATATTATGGTCATTATTCTCTAAGGCAATGACTATTTGAGCAATAATTCCTTCATCAAGTAATTCTTGTTCACTAAGCATAGCTTCTAGATTACCATATTTTTCATCAATAACATCTTCTTTAATCACATGCTTACTGCGAACATCTCCGTTATTAAGCACATAAGATACGCAGTCAATCCCTTTAATATAGTTTGTTAACTCAAAGACGGTATTTATATCAAACGCCTCTACGGACTCAATACCTCCCTTAGAATTACTAAGAACACCACCATTATTAGTAATAATGAAATCAGCTTCTATTTCATTCTTGGCAAGTTCGCCCAAGAGACTTTGAAGACTTCTTCCAGATACAATACCAAAGATATTGCCTGATTCCCTCCATCGTTGAATCGCTTCTTTATTACGTTGTGAAACGCTCTCACCTCTACGTAGTGTTCCATCATAATCAACTCCTAAACATTTCATTTTAGTACTCCTCACTTTTATAAACTGCACCTAAGCAATTTGTATATTGATTAAAACTGCATGTACTCAATTGCGTCATAATTTTATCTGTGCATAAAAATTCACGAATACCCTTCTTATACTCTTTATCTATCAAATCAATAAGCCAGCTCTCCTTCGAAATAGAGCCACCTAGACAAATATACTCAGGATTGATAAAACTTGAAATTGTCAGCAACTGACTACAAAGACTACGTAGCCAAGCATCAACCGCTTGTCTAGCCAAATCCTCATGGTTTAAATAAGCATCAAAGACATCTTTTCCCTGTTTAGCTTGTCCACCAAGATTATTATATGTTCTTACCAAACCACTCATACTCGTTTGATTCCCTACTTGAAGATACTTACTTCCTTCATCAATTGCCTGATAAGAAAATTCACCAGCAAATCCATTATGTCCATTCACAATCTCTTGATCAACGATAATACAGCCTCCAATACCCGTCCCAATTAAATACAAGACAACACTATCGGCATCTTTTGCCTTTCCATGCTTTATCTCACACATGCCTGCAGCTTTCGCATCATTGATAACTTGTACTTTAAAGCCTGTTCGTGAGTAAACATCTTGATTCATATTTGAATTAGCTAATACCATACAATTAGGCGTTTGGATGAATTCAACAACACCATCTTTACTTATTAAACCAGGAGCACATATTCCTAATGTTTTAATCGTACTTAATTCTAATCCATCAAAGAGATAGTTATAGAATTCATCAAGAGTAGCAAATGGTTTCGTTTCTTTACTCCAGCTTTCAAGACAATGACTATATTTATCAAAGACAGCATACTTTATGGATGAACCACCTATATCAATTCCTAGTTTTCGCATAAACATCCTCACTCTTTTCACTAAATAATGCTTCGATTACATTATAACAGAAACCCTTCCTTTATAAAATAAAAAGCCACAATCGTGGCTAATTAACTTCTGAATATTTTTTTCTTTCTGAACTAAGATTATCTACATAGTAGCGAACGCTTAAAGCTGCCGAACACATCGTTTTAGTTTTAGGCATGACAAGAATGCTATCCCCTTCAAGTAATGCTTCTAGCATTGCCTTGCAGCAAACATTCATATTCTTTTCATTTGGTTCCAACTCAGCTTGTAAATCTTTTGCAGTACACTCAATGTATAACCATTGCTTATCGTGAGCTTCAGCTTTCTTCGCTTGAATTTTTTCTAAATACTCATCGATTGTGAATTTTGCCATATTCATTCTCCTTCCATATCGTTATTACAGATATTTATTAATTTTATTATACCTACATTTTCATAATATTTCAATTAATGAAAGTGGTTTCATAGCAAAATAACCTGAATTGACTGCATTTTTTACTCTTTTTATATCATTTCTGCTTATTTATGTCGAAATTCAGCACAAAAAAAAAGAGAATTTCTTCTCTTTTAATTTGAGGTAAACCATTTTTCTCTTCTCCTTAAATCAATTTAGAACCTTCCCGAGTTCCAAATGATTGGTTGTCTTATCTATTTTATAGGTTATAGAAGCCTTACCTCAAGTACTTCTTTTTACCTTCATTATAGAATACGGTATCTATTCTGAAGTTTTCGGGGTCGATTCTAAATTTTCTTCATTTTTATTTATTTCTTCCCTAATTCCTTTTTCAGCAATCACTGGATCATTTAATCCATAGGTTACTTCGGCAGGTTGTTCCTCTGCTTTCTTAACGTTTGGTTTCTTTTCTTCTTCCTTAACAGAAGGAATTTGTGGATCTTGAGTTGCTGGTTTTTTATCATCTAAATTTTTATTTACTTCTTCCCATTTTGAAGATAAGTCTTTATCTAAGGTTTGGTTTTGATATTCATCTAATTTTTCCTTAAATGGAACTTCATTCTCATCAGTTTCCACTGACCTCATTCTAAACATCGAAACATTCATCATCGTTAATTCTTTTTCTTCAAGTAAACTTTCTTGATTACTCATCGTTTGCGTTGTATCTTGAGATTCAATCACTTTATTTAAGTCCTTGACAGGCATTGAAGCAGCTTCTTCTTTACTCAAATTAGGATCAGCTTTCACTGCTTGTTTAATTAATCGTAGTTTACCAGCCGATAAACCTTCACTTTGAGCTTCCAAACGAAGTACTTCATTAGTTTCTTCACCAAGTACAACACCTAAGATTTGATTATCATTAAAATATTGGTTGACACTTGCATAAAGTGTGTTCTGTAGTTTTATTGCCATTTCTTCTTCATCATTAACTACGGTAATCATAACTGCATTGTCAGCCTTATTCTCATCAATGTAACCTAACTTATAAGCTTCATTGACGAAGTCATTAACAGCCACATCAATGGCTTCACCTTTATAATCTAATCCAGCTAATAATAATTCTCCATCTTTGTTGGTGGCACTCACGCTAATAATTTCATCTTTAGCGTTCAATGTAAATTCAACACCAGGATTAATATCAACAGCTACATAAGAGATTGGAGATTGGCTTTGACTTAATTGGTTAAACCCAAACACACTTCCAATCATCACAAAGATCATACACATTGTAGCCACTATTTTACTTGTGGAGTTATCTCCATATTCTATTTCATTCCCAACACGCATGGAAGAGGTAGCATTTATTTCATCATAAGCTCCTTTGTTATTCATAACAATGGCCTTTTTATCACGGATATCCATAATAATTCCTTTTTTAATCATAATTACTTACCTCCTTTCTCTATGTGTATAGGTAAAAATTCTTTTAATGTATCTAAATCTGAGTAAGCTAGTACGATTACTGCTATTATATATTTACGATACGACTCAAGTTTTTTTCGAGGTATCAAAAAATATTTCTCAATTTCTTTTAATGGTAATACATGTGAATCAAAGATTTTATCGACTAAATCTTCTTGTTTTAATAAATCAGCAATTAGATTATTAACTAATTTACGAGTAATTAAATGCTTAGGTGATGATTTCGCTAGATCCATGAAATCAATACCAAAGACAGCAAGTTTATCATTAAATTCTTTTATTTCAGCAATACGAATTGATTTTTGATAATTGTCTTCACATTGAGAGACTGCACTTTGCTTGAGTGCTTCAATTTCTTCATCTTCTTCTGTATATAAGGCAAACGAATTTTGATTTTCTCTAAATAAAGGAGATTTAAAGTAATCAATCAAACGACTTTTAATAATCATTTTGGCATAAAGTAAAAAATTCCCTTTACCATTGAACCTTTCAATCGCTTCATCGAAAGCTAATAGGGCAATTGATAACTCTTCATCAACACCGTAGCTAACATAGCGACGACAGCATTCACAGGTAAAAGACGCAATAAAAGGCTTGTACTTCGTGATGAAAGTATTTCTGCTTTCACTATCACTCTTTACAAGTTCCATCCATTCGCTATTTTCTACGAAGACTTCATCCAAAATAATCAACTCCTGTGCTATAACATTACTATCTTTTAGGTAGTTTGTAAAGGATAGAACTAAGAAAGCGTATGCTCACTCTATCTAATAAGGTTGTTATTATCGCATAATTCTAAAAATAAAAAAAAGTTTAAAAAGTTATTGCACAAACGAAACATTTATAGTATTATATTAAGGCAGTCAACGAAATCGATTGTAAATGGTTTAGTGGTGTAGTGGTTAACATGCCTCCCTGTCACGGAGGAGATCGTGGGTTCGAGTCCCATCTAGACCGCCATTTATAAATTCAAGCTCAATATTGAGCTTTTTTTATTCTCTATCCAAAAATAGGAGTTAGCCATTTAAAATGCTAACTCCTATTTTTTATTTCTTGATTGGGAAACAAATTTCGGTGATGAATTCAGAAGGATTTTGACTCTCACTGTATCCCTTATGATAGATACAGAAGTTTGGTCCATCTAAATCATAACCATTTTCCATGATCCATGACCCAATACAAGTCGAAATTTCGGTAATATTACTATAATCTCCTGTATAGGTAACGCAAGCACAAGTTTGAGTCTTACAGTGTCTATAAGTTAACTGATCAGTTTCAGTAAATTTCTCTGTAACTCCAACACAAATCTCAACATCTACTTCCTTATCTTTATATCCTTCATCATGGAAATAAGCTCTTGCCTTATCTTTTGAATAGGATACCTTAATCTTTCTCTCGTTTATTTCACCAAACATTCCTTTCCAAAGTAAATCTTCTCGATCATAGCTTGGAATAATTGAACGTTTTGATATAGCATCCATTCCTTTAATTTCTTTCACATTCACTTGATATTTCATTAGTATGTTCTCCTCATTTAGCGTTATTTCAGCTTTCTCAATTCGGGAAATCAACTCTTGAATATGTTCATGTTCTTCTATAAGCTCTATTTTGCGTTTATTCAAATAACTAATTAATTCATTATCATTATGATAGTCCTTCATTATTTCTTTAACTGTGGATATACTAAATCCTAGTTCTCTTAAAAAGTTAATTTGAAAGGCTTGGAATAATTGCTTTTGATTATAAAAGCGATAACCATTTTCTTCATCTACATAACTAGGTTTTAATACATCATTTTCATCATAGTAGCGAAGCATACGAATGCTTATTGAACATAATCTTGAAAAGTCTCCTATTTTCAACATTGAAGATACCTCCTGTTTTGTGCACATTTACAGTATAAACTATGACACAGTGTTAGTGTCAAGCATCCTATTAAATATTTATTATTTAATTAAAAAAACCTTCCAGTTAGTTACTAGAAAGGTTTAATCAAACCGGTTCTTAAAGGTTTTATATAAGATCGGAATTAAGATAATTTGAATTAATATTCCTGGTAATGCACTTATAAAGACACTACTCAAATAAGCACTTAATGAAAATACTGATTGATTAAGACTTAATATAAGAGCACTTAGGATTCCATTAACTACTCTGCCACTTAACATCGCGATTACGTAAGCAACAAGAATATGGGTACGTTTGACAAGGATGCCTATAATCAAACCATAAGTAGCTAATTCAATGCACATACTTAAGGCTACAGGAACCATCGGTGGCATACCTGTTGCTAATGAGGATAGGATAGGTGTAATCAATCCACAAATCAGTCCATAGCCACCGCCAAGCATGGCACCAGCAAGTAAAACAGGTATATGCATGGGTAAAAAAGTTGCTCCTGCTCCCATTCCAAATAGATGAAACACTTGAGGAATTATGGTACCTAGTGCGATAAAGAAGGCTGTTAAGGCTATTTTCTTAGTTTCGTATTTCATAATAATCCTCTTTTCAGTTGCTATTATAACACGAAACTTACCGCTTTGTTTAATGCAATTCTAGACTAATACGTAATGCTTCATCGACTTTTTTTTGTGTTGTTTCATCCAAGGTGCAAATCCACTGACCCAACCGCTGTTTATCAATCGTTCGCACTTGCTCCAACAAGATCATTGAGACATAATTGAGTTGAGATGCCGAGAAAATAACATGGGTTGGTAGTGGTGGCTTACTCATTTTTTTTGAGATAGGTGCCACAATGAGGGTCGTTGAATATTTATTTCCCTTATCATTCTGGACAACGACAACGGGTCGTACGCCACCTTGTTCACTCCCAACGACACCTGATAAATCGGCATAATACACATCCCCACGTTTAATCATTTTACTTCATCACTGCCACTTGCATACTTGATAAAACACTCATCATTTCTTCTGGTGATAAATCAGAAGAGAAGATAGTCATTTCAACATTTTGATGGTATGCACTCATACTTGCACCATCATAGAATCCAATCATTTCAATCGTATCAATGATTTCCTGTGGCATGAAAACGGTTTGTGTTTCTTCTTGAGCTGTTTTGACAGTTTCAACAAGGGTATAGTTCTTATCTCCTGCAAATTCTAAGATATGACGTTTTTCTCCATTAACTTCCATTACATTGCGAGACACAAGCTTTGAATCAAAGACACTAACTGGATATAAAGGTAGATCTTCATTACTGATTTGTAGAGATGCTACACTACTTTCAATATTCCCCGGTGTTTTAAAGACATCATCTTTCACATCATTATTGTATTCAACTTTATCAAAGATTAAACGAAGTTGAACAGTATTATCTTCATCAAAGATTTCAACTAATTGAGGTTTTGCCTCTGAATCAAAACGCATTTGTTGGCGTTTATAAGTCTTATTGTTTGGATAACTTACAGGTGAAATAATTTCTGCGCCTTGTTTAGATTCACTTATTTCTGCTTCATCATTATTCATAACATCATACATTGTTTGAATCAAATAAGGTTTAGGTGAATTTAATGGCCATTCTCCTTCAAATTTGAATATCTGATTCAGTGATGGTGTTACAACAAAAACACCTTCACTATTTCTTAATAAAATTTGCTCTTGATTTAAATTCTTATCGAATAGACTGACTTTATAATAGTCATCTTCTTCTCCTTTTTTATAATTAACTTCTAAAATGTAACTCTTAATGTCTTCTCCTTTATTTAATTCCATTTCACCCATTAGGGTATATGATGTAAGACTGCTCATTGTTTTACTGCATTCTTTACTAAATGATTTTGGTCTAAAGATGACGAACCCGACGATGACTACAGCTAAGACGACGCATCCTATCACTATTTTCTTTTTCATAACTAGCTCCCTTCACTTTCCCTACAATTTATGCAGGGGCACTAAGGAGTATGCGAAAAAAAGGAATTCTTACTTGAAAGAACTCCTTTTCATTATAAAATTGTATAACCGCATTCTTTGATAGCCCTTATTGCTGCCGCTTTATAATCATTGTTTCCTTCAATGACAACACCGTTTTTTTGAAGAGTGAATTCAAACGTACAGCTAAGTCCTTCCAAAGCATTACTTAATAATGCTTCATCGAGTACTTTATCTTCGGTATTAATCAGGATGATTTGTTTCATGAACGAAACCTCCTCTTCTATATAAATATTATAAACATTTTTTAACTAAGGTTCAACTACTTCTTGATAATCGTTCCATCCTCTTTACTGAAAGTTCCTTTAAGAAAGATCCGTATATGATTCAAAGCAGCAAAATCAATACAACGATCATGAATAACACGACAGTGTAGGGATAGCATGTTGTGGTAAGTGATTTCCTTATATTTCTTAGCTTGCTTGTTTTGTTTAGGGTCACTGTCATAGACACCGTCCACATCTGTGTAGATTTCTACTTCATTAATGCCTAACATTTTCGCAACTAGAACAGCCGTATAATCACTGCCGCCTCTTCCAAGTGTCGTTATTTCACCAGCATAGTTCATGCCTACAAAACCACAGACAACTAATACATCATATGAATCTAATAAACGTTTCATTTCAAGTGCATCACATTCTAAAACATTAGCACAAGCATAATTATCATCTGTTAGAATACCACTTTCTTTAAAACTCATCGCATAGGCATTGATTCCAATTGCTCTCAGTTTGGACGAGAAGCGAATACTTGAAACCAATTCACCCATACTTAAAAGACGAGCTTTCTCTTGTTCAGATAAATATTCATTCCCTAGAGTTGCTAAAGTATCTGTAGCATAGGGGTCACCCATTCTACCCATAGCACTGACAATAATAATGACTTTACCCTTTTCACTTTTTTCTTTACATATATCTAATGCATATTGGCATCTTTCATCATTGCTTATGGAAGTGCCCCCAAATTTACATATTTGTATGTTCATGTTTATCACCTTTGACATGGTAGTCTATGTGATTAAACAGGATTGGTCTAGGCTTACAAATAGCAAATTAAATGGTTTTGACTACCAGCTTCCGCCTCCGCCTCCGCCGAATCCTCCACCAGAGAATCCACCGCCGCTAAAGCCGCCACCTCCAAACGATCCACCACCTGATGAACCTTTTGGTTGAGGAATATAAGTTGCACTTGTAGAGAAGCTTCTGAAGCTATGAGAGAACATAGACCACCAGTAGATTGAAGAGAATGTTGAGTAACTTCTATTTGTTTCATACCAGTCTGGTTGTTCAATGATTAAATGCTCAAATTTGTTTGACCAAACATCACTTATTCCTAATACATAGGCATAAGGCAATATATCAAAGAACGCCGAAGGTGTTTCATGAACTAACATTTCTAATCGTTCAACTTCACAGTTAAGAATAAATTCTTTTAATCCTAGAATTTGACCTAACCATTCATTTCCTTGTTTTGTTCTTTTTTGCATAAATATCATCATAATTAATAAAGCGATCGTTGCAATAGCACTGCTTGCAATTCCAAGAATTGATGCCTTCAACATAAGTTGAATAATCACTCCACCCGCAACAATAGCTCCATTTAAAAAGATTAATAAACAAATAAGCATAATAAACGTTGAATTCTTAATTACATATTGTTTGCGAATCAAGAAGATCCAAGGAATAAAAGACAACCCTAATAAAATAACAAAGATAATGGCCGGCAACGCTAATTCCCACATGCCATAGAAAGCGTATAAACTTGAAATTAAAGATGCACTCATCGGTAAAATAGCTAATAAGACAAATAAACCTTGAATCGCATCGCTTGTTCTTGAGAAAACACGACGTTTCGCATTCTTTGTAAAGAACCGATTGATATTGATTTTCGCGGTTGTTAAATCACGCCCTAATTCTGCATCCATCAAATCCTCTTCACTTACTTCATCACCTTTAGCGAAGATTGCCTTGTATAATTTCATTTCATAACCTGTAACACGTGTATCACTATCATCCATCTCTCTTAATTTAAAAAGTGTCAAGTGACCATCTTCATCTTTAATTTTGATATATTTACGATTTGCCCAATCAATAATTAAAGATAAAACATCTCTATTTTCTACTGAACCATCAATAACATAACCAACTCCAGCACTATTTAAATCTGTTGGTGCCTTAAATTCTACAGTTACATATACTTCATCATCTTTACCAAATTTAATAAAGAGTAAGAATGCGATAACGAGTAAGATTGCACTTCCTCCAACAATATATAGCGAATAATCTGGCATTGGTGGAAACACGAAATAATCATTAGGTAAATTCACTTTAATTGTCGCAGCATCATAGTTATTTAATGGGCTCAATGTTTCACCATAGATGGTATTACCCTCTATTTTTATAGTCATATTGTTATTGGTATCCCCATAAGCACCAGAATAAGCATAAATACTATTAGTATCAAAACTCTTCGGCATTTGAATACGATAACTTAAATGCTCAATCGTAGTGTCATAATTATCTACCAAATTCCAATAAAACATTTGTTCACCATTGATACCTAAGTCTTTAGTTTGTACTGAATAACTGATCGTATAAAGTTGAGGACCAATAATTTCTCGATTCTTGTCACCTAAACGAATAACAACACCTTCACTACTCGTATCAAGACTACAAGTTGTATTACCACAATCAATGTCGGAGACTGGAAAGAAATATTCTTTATTGACAGCTTCTCCTTCAATCATCCAATTCATTGTGTAGTGTGTTGGAATAGAGCGATAAAACCCATGACGGTATTTACTGAAATCAAGCAATAAAGTCTCTTGAATCTTCATTTTGCCATTTTCTTCAATCTGAATTTGAATGTCATAATCATCAATAATAAATGCTTCTTGTGCTTTCACTGGTTGCATAAAAGCAACAAGACAAGCAAAACCAATGAATATCTTCATAAATAATTTTTTTAATTTCATACATATCTCCTTTAAAAAAGGACAGCACTTGCTGTCCATCATGTTAACTAAAACTGAACCTTTACGTTCTCACGATGAGTTGCATCGGCAATTTCATACATAGGCTGACGTGCAAATCCAAACATTCCTGCTAATACATTACTTGGGAAAGTTTCGACCAAGTTATTGAATTTCACTACAACAGCATTATAGAATTTACGAGCGTTAGCAATTTCAGTTTCAAGATTATTTAATTGCTCTTGAAGATCAAGAAATCCTTTATCTGCTTTTAAATCAGGATACTGTTCACTGATTGCATAAAGAGGACCTAGCATTGATTGGAAGTTTTGTTCAGATGAAATCTTAGCATCTAAACCTTGTGCATTCACAGCCATATTACGAGCACTAATGACTTTTTCCAATGTTTCTGATTCATGCTTAGCATAACCTTTAATTGTTTCAACTAAGTTTGGAATAATATCATAACGTTTCTTAAGATAAATATCCATAGTTGAAAATCCTTCTTCTACTTTATTTCTCATCTTAACAAGTTTGTTATAAGTTGAAATCATCCAAACTATAACTACGATGATAAGTATGACGATTACAATACCTATTAATGTTAATGGATTCATTTTACCACTCCTTTTTAATAATTGAATTATAGCATAGACTATGAACTAAACACAATAAAATCATCATAACACTTTAGTCATTTTACAATAATTATATCCTTAGTTTGCTCCAGTATTTGCATTCTATGACAGCTAAAGATAATGATAGACAATTTATACTAATTACCTTATAATAAGAAACATAGCCATGCGCTCATGGCGCAATTGGATAGCGCATTTGATTCCGATTCAAAAGGTTGTGGGTTCGATTCCCGCTGAGCGCGCCATAGACAAATTAACTCCGTTGATGCGGAGTTTTTTACTACAAATTTAGAATTTTGGAAAAACTTGCATCTTATCCAATTTGATACTCATGATAAGAACTTCAATCAAATAGAAACAATTCTTCAATCGGTGTTTCGACGACCCTTGATATATCTATAGCAAGTTTCAGCGACGGATTGTATTTTCCTGCTTCTAAACGCATGATGGTTTCTCTTCTTGCGCCTACTCTTTCCCCTAATTGCTCCTGTGTTAAATCTTTTAATTGTCTATATTTTTTTAGATTGCATTTAAACTCTCCCATATTTATTCCTCATTCTCAAATCGGTATAATAAATAAGGTTGAAGAAAAATTGATAAACCAAAGGAAAAGCCTATCGTTGCAATAATCAAGCTCAAAGTATCATAGCTACTTAAACGAAGTATTGATATGGTTAATATTGCAACTAAAATAATGATTGAAAGAGAAACTTTGTTAGCAATTGATTCAGCGCGATACATATTTAATTGAAAACGTTCATCGATCAATGTACCTGACATTTTGCCTTCATAATAGAAACCAAAGAACCCGAAAAAACCAAAGAAGAATAATGGGAATGGTACTGGTAATATTTCTTTAAAATCCCAAAACCAAGGAGCAAGTCCGATAAAGCCAAAGAAACCTAGGAATCCTAAGATACCAAGTTTCGGAGATATTTTTCTAGTGTGTGTCTGTTTTACATTTTTCATTTATATGTCCTCCATCTAATTATGTGATATATTTGTCTCTTCTTGATATAAATATATCACTCTCTAATTTGTTTGTCAACAAAAAAGATTCACTTATAAAGCGAATCTCATTCTAATTATAATTTGAAATATTTAGATAAGAAATCAGCAATTCCATCATGATTATTATCATAGTCAGTAATATAATCAGCAATGTTTTTAACACGATCACAACCATTACGCATGGCAACTCCAACACCACTTTCGCTAATCATTTCATAATCATTATCTTCATCACCAAACACCATCAGATTATCTATATTCCAACCACGTTTCTCCATGATTCTCTTTAATCCGCTTGCTTTAGATATATTAGAGTTAATAAATTCATACAGAAATGGAGCAGTTCTCATTGAGTTATACTGATTGCTTGAAGTTAGCTTACCTCTTTCAATTACCTTATCCATCATTGATTCTTCACAGATAATCATAATCTTACCTCTTGCTTGAGAACACATTTCATCCTTACTCATAAAACCAAAAGACAAATGATCCTTTTCGCACATTCTGCGTCCTGGCACATCATCTTTCAACAGCATTACTTTTGTGTTTACTGTACAACAAAAGTTAACATTTAAATCATCGAAAGTATCAATAATACATCTTATTGTATCACCAGATAAAGGGTGTATTTCTTCAAATATATTCAACTCATAGTCTTTTAGTTGCCCACCATTATATCCAACGAACATATCAACGATTCCATCAATTCCCCAACTAGCATATTTAGCTTCACTTGATTCCACTTCACGACCCGTCGCTACGCCAAATAAAATACCGCTTTCTTTAAGCTTCTTGACTACTTTGATAGTACTATCAGCTGCAGCATCTTTGCTTGTTAATAACGTTCCATCTAAATCACAAAATATAGCCTTTATATCCTTCATATAGTTCTCACCTCTAGTTTTAATTCTATAGAATATAAAGGAATAAGTAAATAGTTAATTGCGAAAGTTAGTATCGTCATGAGTTGTAAATTATGTTACAATAAGACTGCTTATTTATGCCTCCATAGTTAAATGGATATAACAGGGTCCTCCTAAGACTCAATTACAGGTTCGATTCCCGTTGGGGGTGCCATAAAAATATAACCACAAAGATTATTTTCAATCCTTGTGGTTTTTTATTTATTCTATAATTTCTCATGTTTCTTTAAATATTTATTAACTTTTCTTATTAGTTTTTCATTATTTTGATTATTAAGTACCACATCCATCTTCATTGACATAGATAGATTTCAACTGTTAATGACTTAAAAATTTATCAGTTTTAATTTTAATACAACCATATTCGTATAACCTTATTATTAAGTGCTTTTATCGTTAAAAATGATTTTATTATACTGCAATTATTGATTAGAAAATCACTTTCTAATGTTGACAAGGAAGATTCAATATGATATTGTCTGTGAGGTAGTTAGCCAAAACTAACTCTTATTTATTATTTTTACAGTTAGCGTTAACTAACTTTTCTGTAATGAACAGAATATACTTTAGGAGGTATAACATGAGTAAAACAAAATTGATAAAATTATTTTCGCTTTTAGTAGTATTTACATTAACTTTATCTGCTTGCACAAATGGTAATAATGATGTAGGTCAAGCCAAAGAGAATGAAAATGAACAAATGGTTGAAGTGAGTGATGTTCATGGAACAATCATGGTACCTGTTAATCCAAAGCGTGTCGTTGCATTAGATAATCGTACCTTTGAGACTTTGTCTGATTGGGGTATTGAACTCGCTGCAGCTCCAAAAGGAGTGATGCCTTCTGATTCACCTTATGTAAGTGATGAGAATGTGTTAGATATCGGAAGTCATAGTGATCCTAATCTAGAGATTATCGCTTCTGTCGATCCAGAACTTGTTATTGTGGGTCAACGATTCGCGAAATACTATGATGAAATAAAAGAGCTCGTGCCAAATGCGACTGTTATTGATTTAAATTTTGATGTATCTTCAGAAGCGAGCACACCTGGGGAAAATCTAGTAAACGGTTTAAAGAATTCTACGAAAACATTAGGTAAAATCTTTAATAAAATAAGTGAAGCAGAAACACTGATTGCTGAATTTGACCAAGCTATCAGCGATAGTAAATCTGCATACAACTCAACAGATACCATTATAAGTGTTGTAGTGTCTGGAGGAGAAATTGGATTCTCTGCGCCTCGATATGGACGTGTCTGGGGACCTATGTACGATATCTTTGAATGGGTTTCAGCATTAGAAGTATCTGGTTCTTCCTCTGATCACATGGGTGATGATATTTCAGTAGAAGCGATTGCCCAAAGTAATCCTGATTGGCTCTTTGTCTTAGATCGTGATGCTGCAGTATCATCAACAACGGAATCAGTTCCTGCTATGGATGTTATAAACAACTCACCGGCACTTAAAAATACGACAGCTATTACAAAGAATCAAATTATCTTTGCACCCAATGATACTTATACAAATGAGTCCATTCAAACATACATTGAATTGTTTAAAAATCTAGCAAATAGATTGTAGAGATTATGACAAAAAAATTATGGACGAAACCTTTTATCGCAACGATTATCATCGTTGTGATATTGGGAATCATATCACTATTTACGGGAGTTTATGATATACAAGGCCAGCAAGATGGCTGGAAAATGTTTTTCATAACCCGTATTCCAAGAACTGCAGCCCTTATGCTCACAGGCGCTGCGATGTCAATGTCTGGTTTTGTGATTCAATTAATCACACAGAACCGTTTAGTAGAACCGACCACGACAGGTACCATCGAATGGGCTGGTCTTGGGCTGATGCTTGTGTATCTATTATTCCCTGCCCCATCTCTTCTTTTGAGAATGACAGGAGCAATTATCTTTTCCTTTATTGGAACTATGTTTTTCTTTTTCATCTTAAAAAGAGTCAGACTTCGTTCATCTCTCATTGTCCCAATTATAGGGATGATGCTTGGTGCTGTTGTATCTGCAGTATCCACATTCATGGGACTTGTTTTTTCAATGACACAAAATATTGAAACTTGGTTTGTTGGTTCTTTCGCTTCTGTACAAATTGGACGATATGAATATTTATGGTTGATTGTAATTATTACCATTGCAATTTTTATCTTTGCTAATCGATTGACCTTAGCTGGTTTGGGGGAAGATGTAGCAACAAGTCTTGGTGTCAATTATGGAAGAATTGTTCTTTTTGGAACTACACTTATTTCCTTCTCTGTAGGAATTGTTGCTGCAGTAATTGGTAATTTACCTTTTTTAGGTTTAATAGTTCCCAATATAATCTCTATGTATCGGGGTGACGATCTTCGAAAAAATCTTCCGTGGGTATGTATCGTAGGGATGGGAACCCTCACCTTATGTGATATCCTCTCCCGTACATTAATTATGCCTTTTGAAGTTCCTGTTTCTCTTATTCTTGGTACTGTTGGCTCCATCGTATTTATCATAATCTTATTAAAGCAAAGGAGGTTAAGATGAAAATAAATCGCTCTGCAGGAGCCTTTCGCTCTTTAAAAGAAGCTAAAAGATATTGGGTTTTATTGACTGTTTTCGTAGTTTTAGGCTTACTGGCAGCTTATGGACTATTAGTCTATCAAAATCCTGTACCTATTACATCTCCCTCTTTTCTTCCTGTAATCAAAAGAAGAACTGTTGCACTTATTGCCATGTTAATCGCAGCCATTTGTCAAAGTCTATCAACAGTAGCCTTTCAATCAACAACTGGTAATCGAATTATTACTCCTTCTTTGCTTGGCTTCGAAGCACTCTACACGACTATTCATACAAGTACTATGTTCTTTTTTGGAGCTGGTGTCTTTGTCTCATTAAGTGGAAGCGTCGAATCTTTTCTTCTACAAATTATTGTCATGATTGTTATGTCTTTAATTCTATATGGATGGTTACTTTCTGGAAAATACGGAAATTTACAACTGATGCTCTTAGTTGGAATCATTATGGGAACTGGACTGAAGTCGATATCCTCTTTTATGAGAAGACTTTTAGATCCTTCTGCATTTGATGTTCTACAAGCCCAATTATTTGGATCGGTAAGTCATGCAGATGCAAGTTATCTTCCTATCGCGATTCCCTTAGTTTTGATTGCTGCGATTCTCTTGTTTGCTTTTTCTAATAAATTAAATGTGTTAGCACTAGGTAAAAATGCATGTACTTCACTAGGAATAAACTTTCAAAGAAATGTCATCTATTCTTTGATATTGGTATCCATTCTTATGTCAGTATCTACTGCCTTGGTTGGACCTCTTACATTCTTTGGTTTCTTAGTCGCTATGATTACTTATCAACTAGCGCCAACCTATGATCATCGTTATTTATTTCTAATGGCACTAGCTATCGGCTTCTTAGTTTTAACTGGCTCTTACTTTTTCATGTATCATGTTTTTAGAGCACAAGGCGTCGTATCAGTTATCATTGAAATGTTTGGAGGAGTTGCATTTCTACTTATATTATTAAAGAAAGGATCATTATGATAAACATTATAGATATTAAAAAAAGTTATTCAGATGAAGTTAATATTGGACCTTTGAATATTCATATACCTAAAGCAGGTATTACATCTCTTATTGGTCCAAATGGTGCAGGTAAAAGTACCGCATTATTAATGATAGGAAGACTTCTACATATGGATGAGGGGCAAATTCAAGTAGCCAACATGGATGTATCGACATCAAAATCAAAAGATTTAGCGAAGATTTTAACTATCTTAAGACAAGAAAATCACTTTGTAACAAGACTCACTGTTCGCCAATTAGTTGGTTTTGGAAGATTTCCTCATTCAAAAGGTAATTTAACTAAGAATGATGAGTTAATTATTTCTAAATACATTGATTTCTTTGAATTGTTTGATTTAGAAGATCGATATCTAGACGAACTATCTGGAGGGCAAAGACAACGCGCCTACATTGCCATGGTTATGTGCCAAGAAACAGAATATGTACTTCTTGATGAACCTTTAAATAATTTAGATGTCGCTCATTCCGTTCAAATGATGAAGCATTTACGCCGAGCTGCTGATGAATTTGGAAGAACTATTTTAGTTGTTATGCATGATATTAATTTTGCCGCTAAATTTTCTGATCAAATTTGTGTTATGAAAGATGGTAAAATTTCTGCTTTTGGTACAGTAGATAAAATCATGTCTCCTCAATTACTGACTGATGTATTTGGTACACAAATAGAAATTATGAAGACTGATTATGGACCCCTAGCCTTATTAATTTAATAGTTTCTCCATATAAGTATGGAGATTTTTTTAATTCAGTTATATGAAAATAAAAATTCTCGGGTATCCAAATTCTTTGGGGGTCAAAACTTTAGGGGTCGACTTTAGGGGTTAA
>F144_Wood_Sandpiper__coassemble_63_pt1 | contig 16071 bp, 15 predicted proteins | sample F144_Wood_Sandpiper__metabat2_low_PE_003 | metagenome-assembled genome bin F144_Wood_Sandpiper
AATAGAAATTTTGTAATTCGTAATTTCTTGTTTTTCTAAAATACTTATACAAATTAGTAGCAAATTTAATCTTCTTGCAGTTGTTTTTCTTATTTGTTTTTATTACCATCAAACGAAATAATTGTAGAATTTCATCGTACTCAAACTCTACATCCAATTTGCTAATTTTATCTATAACATTGATCGCTTCTTCTATCTTTTTTAATTTAATTAAAGCCCAAATTTCATAGATAAATGAATTTGGATAAATATCACTATCAAAGGATAAGTTACTTAATTGATCAAGTGCCTTCTCATATAAATTCATTTGAAGATAAATGTCACAAATCTGAAGATATGATTTATTATAATATAAGGAATCTATATTCACTTGTTCAAAACCTATCAAAAATAAATTATATGTTTCAACTGCTAATTCTTTACATCCAATACGTTTATAATATTCAGCATATTTAAAATCACATAGTAATGAATTTTTCATTGATAAATCACGGCCAAACAAATATTTAGCTTGATTCAAATAGTTGAACACAGTAAAGTAATCTTGTGAATTCATATAAATATCTATTAAATTTAAGTATAATAAGGCTATTATTTTCTTATTTTCTAATTTAAATGAGATTTTATTTGTATAATTCAAAGATTTTGACGGATTATCAACCATATATTCTAATGCTTTATAGAGATTGTATAGAGCTGATATTTGTTTGTCCTCACTCATTTCTAGTTTTAGAAGGATTACTTCGTCCTGTTTATTCTGACTATTTTTTCTGTAATTTATTATATAGCTTATTAGTTCTAGTTTTTCTTCATTTAATCTTAAACTATTTTTAATATATAAACTTTTTGTTTTCTTTAAAAAGAAATCATCATTGTCTTCACTATAATATAATGAATCAACGTATTGAAAAAACAGCTGATTAATTTCTTCGAAAATATTTATTTGTTCAGACAAACACACCTTCATTTTCTTTTCAATGACTGAAATGGTTTTCTCAGAAAGAAGTCCTTCACCTCGCTCAAATCTACCGATTTTTTTCCCACTTATTCCACTGATCTTTTCTAAACAATTCAACGAGATTTTTTTATTATCTCGTATAATTCTAATTATTTCCCCTTTTGATTTCATTGTGAACATTATAGTTTTTTTTACCAATCTAATTAATTGAAAATTCATGGTCAATAACTATTCCCCTTCTTTTCAAAGCATACATTATATCAGACTACAAGTCAATGCATTGCGTGTCGACACAAGGACGGAAAAACCGATGTTTTTTAGCCAAGTTCAAAGAAAATTAATAATTGTAAAAAATTAATCACTTATTTAAATTTATTTTTCTCTAACCATGTTTTTCTTTGAAGATTGTAATCTGAATAATTAAAATTCGGTAAAACAATTAGGATTTCCATAAGTATCATTGAAAGGGGGGAGAAAGACGAGTGAATTTCGTTAAATAGTTTTCTTACCGAAAAAAGAAACTGATAGGCATTTAATACCTGACAATTTCCTTCTTTATATCAACATTCAAATGTTTAGTTACAATTAAACATTAATGCTCATTAGATAACTATTTCCCTCAAAGTCAACATCTCAGTATTCTATGTAATCAAAGACAAATGATTTTACATACCCTGAAACAAAAAAGATTAATTTACCAGTTGCTGAATCCCTTTTATCAATATTATATTTTGCTGGAAATTGATCAGCAATAAATAGTGTCTCACTATAAAACGGTTCGATTTGTCCTTGTCATCTTAATACAAAATCACCTTCATGCATTGGGAACATAGCCTTTGCAACAAAATTAACTATAAATGAAAATTAAAAGTTTCTAACAATTTAATTTAAATTATCTTATGCCTACAATCTATGTCTATTTATTCTGCTTAATCATTACTTTTTGTCTCGGGATTTCCACAATTTGTTTAAGTTTAATAATTTTTTAAAATTTGTCAATATTTGTACTATATGGAACAAACCAATATGATAAGGCTTTTATCTTGAACCGCAAAATAATGAGGACTTTTTATAATTGCATAATAACTGTCTTCTCATGAATCAAGGGGCTCTAACTTTTCTGATTGATGAAGATATAAAACCTAATTTAATAAAACTAGGAGAAAATTTAACTCAATGCGAATTAGTTTATCTATTACCTTTATCATGTAACTATACTATGCAGTTATATTTACAGCGCACTACATATGAATGGGCAGAGTATATATAATAGAGTTAATTATACTGAAACCTCAATTTAAAATGGATGGGTAAATGAGGTTATAAACAATGTCTGGTATTACTATGAATACTGAATTCCATTTAAATATAAATCTGCTTGGATAGATGGAGATTAATACCTTTTTCTTATCTCAATGGTATTAGAGCGAGCCATGCTTTTATTTCGTATTTGTGAATGATGAAAACAAATAATGTCTTTTCTTTGTTGGTTGGGATGGTAAAATGATTAAAAATAATACAATTCTTATATGCAATTCAGGAGAAATATCTATCTAATTAATTTTAAAAAGTTCAGTTAAGACCACATGAGAATTTAAGCTGGACTTTTAATTAGTATTTTAACAAATAATTTGTCTCGCCATACCATTTTTTCTAAAAATAAGATAAACAAGGAAATTTGTCGATGAACAAAAAAAAGAGGTGTAACCTCATAGGCAATCATCTGATTTCTCAAATATTATCTATTTTGTTACAGCTCTTTATTCATTTTTTCACAGCATATTTATTGTTCGCATTGTCGGAGTGAGTCACTTATTATGAGGGATATTCTCACATGATAATATTGTATCTCATTTTATGCATACAGTCAGCGGCTCCATTTATAGGTTCAGGGCAAGGACTTTTTATTCAAAACATAAATGTGCTCATTATGAGGTATTTCATAACAATTTTACATACTAAATATTGTAAATAATTTGTAAAGACGGTATAAACATGGAATAGATACGGAATAAAAGTATCTTAAAACGAACTATCTTTCATTTAGTGATAACAGATAGCTGTTTATTATTTAAACTAACGTTGATTCGTTCTATAGAACTATTGATTATCGATTATTGCTGCTCAATATATATTATTAAATACAATTGATTTTTTCTCTTTCAAGAACTTCAATAACAAGCATCACTTCACTATAATAAATAACCCCAAAAATCATAATGTAGAAATATAGTATTTCCTAATTATGATTTCTTACTTCATACCACTTAGTACTTTTAATCAACACAAACTAGATTATGATTATCTATGATAATTATTTGTGTCGCAAACTCATCATCTTCGATGGTATGACTCGTATAAACTAGCATGCGAGAGGGATCGTCGTTTAAATAAGTATTTAAGTATTCCTTTACCAATGTTTTACTTTTCACATCAAGAGCATTAAATGGCTCATCTAATATTAAATATTTAGGCTCGTCCATTAGTGCTTGAATCAATCTCATTTTTTGCTTCATTCCAAGTGAATACGTTTTATATTTCTTATTGATGTCTTCATCTAAATTAAGAATCTTTACCAAACTTTCTAATCTTGATATTGGACATGTTTTGTTAATCTTCGATAAGTAAATTAAATTCTCCATGCCTGTCCAGTTCTTTACAAACTCTGGTGCATTAATACTTACACCTGCATCTTCAATAAAATCTGTTTCTTTTCCTATTTGCTTATGTTGATCATATAGTATTCTCCCCTCATCAGGAATACTATATCCAACAATCATTTTCATTAAGACACTCTTTCCTTCTCCATTTTCGCCTTTTATTAATGTCTTATTTCCACTAATTTCAATGGAGGTATTCTCAAATAATATATTGTTTCCAAATCTCTTACTTACATTTTCTATTTTAATCATTATAAAGCTCCTTGCCTCTATATATTTTGAAATATAGAATCGTTAAAATAATCAGGTTTATTCCTATCATGAAACCCGCAAAAACAAGTTCACTTTGCCATACCTTGGCAATAGTTATTAAACTCGTCTTAAATGTAAAATCAATACCAATTAAAACAAATACACCTAAATATGACATTAGCGTATAATAATTCGACATCTTGATAAGATTGAGTATACGAAGTAGTACGATCATTGTAAATAGATAGAAATCAAACTTTACTAAATATACTACCACTTTGATAATTTGATTTATATCATAATTAAACTCATTATTAAACAAGATGGTTGAACCTATATAGATAATAGCGATTGAAAGGACACTACTCATAAATATTATTAGATTATCAACCCCACTCTCAATTAAAATGCTCGCAAATATCTTTCTCTTTTTCATCTTGTGAATACCCATACTTAAGAATGAACTATTCTCATTGATGATGGAGAGTTGTTGATGATAAAGAAGATAAAACATCAAACAAAATAAGATTAAATATTGTGGATTAAATTTCACAAGACCTATTTCTTCAAATTCATTAAAACTCAAAAATAGTATATTTAGATGATGAAGAAAATCCATACCAGTAAATATTGGTAATAAGAATATTACATAAGAAATAATGAAAAATATGAATACACTTACTATTACGTTCCTTTTCCTTACTCCAGCCATAATGCTATATATCTCCTTTTGTTACTAATGCGCAAAATACAAAATATCAATAATGACAAGATAATGAATAAATAACGAAACAATTCGGAAACGTTAAGTTTATAAACCAAACTAAAGATATTGATGATATTATACAAAGACGTTGGGTGAATAATGTACATAAAATAAGAAACTGCCCAAAATAGGAACAAACAAGCTAACCTAGTTAGTTTCTTATTTGTTTTTCCTATAATAATAAGTAAATAGGTAAGATTCACTAAAAGAAAGAACATCATATTTGAATACATAATAGTGAATATTTCTATATTAGGGTCAATTATACTAAACAATATAGTTTGAAATAGAATAAGACTAATAAAGAAGATACTGAAGAATTCACTCTTTTCAATTAATTTAAACTTTATATACTTTTCAACACTTCCAAATTTATACACAATCATTTCATCTTCCACCAATTCAAATAAATTAACAAACAGAATCATGATAAAGAAGAAAATATAGGAATAATCATTAATTATATGCACATACAATGAGCTAAAGTATATGGCTCTATCTTTAATCAACATAGCGAACATTAAGTGAAGCACCATGACCCAACTCGCAGAAATAATTGCTTTCTTATACTTCCACATGTCTTGTTCTCACAAAAATTATAATAAAAGCGATAACTAGTGGCAATGAATTAATTGCAATCATTAGGAGTGAATTATAGCCCTCATAACTGCCACTTGCCATAATCAGCGATGGATTCAAATAAATCGCAATACTTGGAACTAATAAATACAAAGCGAAACCAACAGCTGACAAACCATAGTAATATAAGATGGGTGCTGCTATTACTTCCTTTAGGTCTTTACCAAGTAGAACAACGGATTGCGATAGCGTAGCATAAACAAAGGGTACTATGAAGAAACGAACTAAACCTTCAAGAACAAAGTAAATAAAGGTATGATTAATATAGAATTCATTTCCAAGAAGATCGCTAAACAGAGATCGTCCATCTGCACCCAATTTACCCGAATTTTCAGCAAAATAAGCAAAAATCAAGAAAATGAAATAAGCCACAAATATAGCACCTGCTAGTTTTAAAGCATTCAACATGATTTCTTTGATTATTGTTTCTCGATAGCGTTTTTTATTATGTAATCGTAGTTGGAAGATAGAATGAAATGACTTGTAGAATTCAATCCCACTAACCACAGTAAATAATGGAATAATAATCTGAAACCAAATTGTACTAAATATCACAGACACATCAAAGGAAAATTGTGCATTATAGATAACATCCTTAAAGATTGTAAAAACCGATTTACTCATTTCGTCAAATCCCGCCATACTGCCATTGATACGAACGTAATTCGCTTGATACTCTGGATTTGCAAACCATTCTACTCGATACTCTGGATTAAAGATTGCTTCTTTAAGAATCCAAGACATATTCGTATTACTGAAAAAATTGACAATCATAATGATTAGACAAATCAATAAGATCAATATATATTTCCAATTGCGTTTTAATGTAAACATCATAGAGTTTCTACCTTTCTAAAAAAACATAAGAACCTTTCGGTTCTTATGTTTCCCATGTTCCTTTTACAGTAGTTCGAGGGTTTGTAATATGTTCTCTAGCTGCTTGCAAGTAATAATTAAATCCTTCTAAACATGATGTATATTCATCAATAAAATTCGCTTCTAAGTGATTGAATAAGAAACTATCACTTCTAACATCCCCCCCAGAATTTACGACACGGAACCATTCCTTGTGTGATGGTTCGGATGAGGAAGTCCAATCGATATATGCTTGAGGCGCACTATCTGTTTTTAAACTTGCGGTAGACTTTGCTCCATAATTGTAACCAGAAGTGATTGAGAAACTACTCGTTGTTCTAGTTTCCCTTGCCGCAGCTATTGTTTCAAACGAAAACAACCCCACCAATACTAGCATACTTAATGATAATAATATTTTTTTCATTAATGTTTTCATAAAGTTGCAATGCAACTTCCTTTCTTTTTAATCGCTGGTTTTCTTATCTAGCCAATGAATAAGCTATTTTCATCAAAGGACATATAGATAAGAACTACACGTACGATTTAATAACATTTTTTTATAGTGTTAACATCTAAATATATTATATATCATTCGCAATCTTTTCAGTCAATAGCTTATGCATATAATGCGCATTTTTTGCACGAAATGCATTTATATCCATTTTATAAGAAGCTTGTTTTTTGAACGAATCACTCTTTAAATAACTTAGCATTCAAAATTCAAATCAAATTCATTATTTATTTAATTGAAAATTGATAATATTTGCAATGAATTCTTTTTTAAAAGATCTAGCCAAAAATAGAGACTCTTTATTAATCATCAATATCATATTTTTATCAAATCTATTTACATTTTCTAAATTCACTAAAAACGCTCGATGAACTTGACTGAATGACTTCTCACTAAAATAATCAATCCAATATTTCAAACTGTAAGGAGTGTTATAAATTAAGCCATCAGAACAGTGAATTCGCGTTTTTCTATCAAAATAATCTATATACAAAATATCGTTAATGGAAATTCTCATATTACTTATTTTGCTATCATATATTTCTTGAAGAAAATAATGGTCAACGATGTTCTCAAATTCTTTATTAAAGAATTTTTGATCAATAGGTTTCATTAAATAAAGATCGGCATGAATTTTATATCCGGCAAATAAATATTTAGTATGTGCAGAGATGATTATTATTCTAATTTTCCCATTTCTTCTTCGTAGCATAAATCCAATATCATTTTTCTTTTCTAAGTCTGAATCAACATTTAATAATACGATATCATAGTGAAAGGATGATTCAATAAGCTCTTCTGAACAAAAGCAGATCTTAATCTCACATTCAATTTTTTTCTCTTTCAGTATTATTCTAATATATTTAGTAATTTCACTTGCATCTTTTTCATTATTTTCATATAGTACTATTTTCATTCTCTTCCCCCAACCGTTATCTCACGGAAAACTCAAAACCTCTCAATGTATGAGAAATAAACAAGTACTTTTTATCTCACAAATCAATTAAATTTACCCTTCTCAAATTAATTAATTACAAGGCGAACATCAAAGATGCCTAGAAGTAGGTTGTGTGTCCAATCGAAAAGTACTTACATATAAGTATAAATACATATCGTTAATGACACATCAATCCATATAAATCCCCCAAAAATAAATTAAAATTGACTGTTTGTTACTATGAATAATATTTTCTACTCTCACTTTCTAATCAAAGTATAACATTCTGAATTCTTAATTACTACAATAATAATAATAGTACTTTTAAAACATCACTTGTTAGAAAACTTGATTAGTGTTATATTTTTTCAAATTGCTGCTTATAAGCGTTTTTAAGGGCTTTTTTTGTTTTGTACTTTATTCCTTCACAAGAGAACTTACCTATTAAATCAATTTAAAATTGATTTAATAGGTAAGTTGATTTGAGGCAGATTCATTGAACTAGCACTAAAGTCACAATAAATAAAGAAGACAATAGAAACTGGATTATAACACCTAACTGCTACTGGCTCTCTAGTGATTGCGTCCTTCTGCTTATCTATAGAATTCATTTCAACTTATTGTTTTGTTGTCACTCTAATATATACTTCAATTATCATTTCCGAACTCTTAAAACTTGGTAAAATAATTTAATTCAATTAGTTCGTCATAATTTAAAATATTATCATGTGAAATTATGATAACAATTTTATCCTGTTTAATTTTATTTACTTCATCATAGGAAAAATGTGTACTATTATAATCTAAGGCAGAAGTAGGTTCATCGAATATTAAAACATCAGATGAAGACAAAAAAGTTCGTATAATAGCTAACTTTTGTTTTTCACCTACTGAAAGTGTTTCTAAAGTATTATCATAAATTGTATCTATCCCTGCTGATTTCTTTTGGAAAAAATCAATCAAGTTAAAATTCTCAATATAATAATTCAATTTATCATCTTTTACATTTACTGACTTAATTAATAGATTCTCTTTAAAGGAACAACCCAACAGAAACGGAACTTGTTCAACAATCGATACATTATTTGAAAGATATTCGTACTTATTTATAATATTAAAATCAATATCATTAACAAATATACTACCTGAAAAATCATTTTCATACAAACCTAATATAGTATTAATAAATGTTGACTTTCCACTTCCATTTTTCCCTTTAATCCAATACAATTTTCCTTTTTCGAAAATAATATTCACTACTGCATTACTTAAAGTTTGTGTTAAACATAAATTTTTCACTTTAATACTTGAAATAATACCAAAAGTAATATTCTCTTCTTCTCTATCTTCTATTTTAATAAATTTCTTTAGCCTATCATAACTTACTTTCGCATCTTGAATTTCAATACCAAAATTAAAGAAATAATCAGCAGACGAAACAAGTGTCATAAAATAATTCGATGTAATTACCAAAATGCCAAGAGATATTCTCCCTTCGAATACTAAGAACCCTCCATACATAAATATAAGAATATTTGCTGCTAAATAGATCATAGATGAAAGTGAATAATTCAAATTAGTTAAGGATAATTGTCTGTTTAAAGAATTCAAATATTTAACATATTTAGTGGCTTGATTACTAAATGAAATATTACCAAATGAATTTAACTTAATTGATTTTAATTTAGCGGTTAGATTGTATAGCCCAGAGAAATAAGTAGCTTGACTATTCTTTACCAATAAACCATATTTGTAAAAATTTTTTTTAAATGCAAGATATAGTACTAAATTAAGAAATATTAAAATTAAACTACCAATTAATAGTGACGGAGAGTTATAATAGATAACTAATGTAATCCAGATCATTGATAAACCATTGGTAATCAGCCCTCTAAATAAGGAGAGTGTAAACGTTATCAAAGTATTGCAATCCGAGTTGATTAATTGTTGTATAAATGCAGGATCTTCTTTATTTACTATACTATAATTAATTTTATACAACTTACTTATTAATTCAATGATTGAACTTGTAAATTCAAATATAAACGATTAACTAATATAGAAATTATTATAATTATTAATGAAATGAACGAAAATAAGAGTAATAATTGGCATAAATTTATAAACGTCTTATCACTAGTAAATATATTAATCAATTCTCCTTCTATCAAGGGAAGCAAAACAACTAATAGACTATTAACAATACTAAAAAATATAAACATTATGTATTTCCATTTATATATACTAATGTATTTATAAGAATATTTAAGAATTTCAATCATATATTATATATCCTTTCTCTTAAAACAAAGGGTAGTCACACCATACAACACGAGTGTCATCGCTAGGGTTAAGAACATAGCATTAAGCCATGTACAATTTCCGCTTCCCTGTGCAAGAGTAAAACAAGCCCCTATATCAAAGATATTAAACATCGGTATAAAACCATTTAGAGTTGTTTGACAGATTACATAAAACACAATCAACAAAGAAACAAAACCATAGGCTTTCCATTGCTTGTTAAACGCATAAGCAGATAACACCCCCATACTGATTGCCACAGCCATTTTTGTGATAAATAAAAGAAGAGTATAAAATAAAACGCTGGGTAATTTCCAAAATTCAAGGACAGGTGATATATAAAAATTAAAGCCATTATCTTGAATCGGAAGAGCTGAAGGCAAGTAGGATAAACCATAATTAATCCACGGTTCATCAACATGACTATAAATCTGAAGACTTTTAAATCCTCCTGGATCCACTAAGATTGGAGCATTGAAATTATGCCAACCATATCGTATTCCTAGAATAAGAGTAGGAATAACTAATGAGATCATGACAAGCAGAGCAAATGAGATTAATAAGGCAACAATTTGAAGAGTAAGGATACTGTTACGGTTCACTGGTCTAGTTAATAATAAGTTTAAACTCTTATTCATTTTAGAGTCCATGAGATAAACAAAGGCAAAGATGATTCCCATTGGGAAAATAAGAAGAGGCAATATTGAACCATGACTTATTTGTTTTGTAAGGAAACTCCATGGAGATAAAGATTCAAATGTAATAGCAGTTTGATTGTTCTTTAATAATTCAAATTCATACTTAGCAAAGGTTAGATTACTTGTATACATATCATGTATTAATGCTTTACTAAACATTGAGTTTATATAGGGATGAGTATTTAGTATTTTTGAATTGTAAGGTACATCCTTTAAATTTAGCTCATTCTCAAATTGCTTAATCTCAACTTCATATACTTCTTGAGCGAAAGCATCTCCCTGTTCAGGATTTGCATTTGCATTCATTGCCATCAGGGAACTTTTTAATTCGATGAATAAGGATTTACGGTCACGCTCTTTAGATCTAGGAAGTTCTCTAAGAAGACGAACTTGTTCGCGTAAATTATCAATGGTCCATTCCGTATAAGCTTCATAATTATTTAAATTGCTTCTTTGCACATCATTGAATAATCGTCCTGCATCCGCTAGTTTATTATTTTCAAAATAAATCTCTTTTTGAAAGATGGAATATTCATAATTACTTATTTTATTAGCGTCCGTGTTATTCAAATTACTTCGTTCTAAATCAACCATGGAGAAAAAGTTTGCTAAGAGTAAAATACCTAAGCAAACATATGATATTTTATGTCTTAAAATGGCTTTGATTTCATAGTTCAGTTTCATATTCATCACCTAATTCCATTTAAATCTTTATAAGTTAAGTTAAATATAGCTACCATATTCAGTAAGGAACTTGTAGCCATTAAAACAATGGTTGCCAGTAACATACTCATACCCATTCCACCTGTTAGAATGTTGCTTGTTAATAGATAACAAGAAGGAATGAATTTAAGTGACGCTACATTAGTTGTAGTCTGTACTAACAGATAAGTAATCATCATTAAAATAGAAGGTACAAAAACAGATAAACCTTTTTCTTTACTTAATAAGGATGAGACACTAATGAAAGAAATAAAACTTATCAGATATAAGAAAGTAAACAATCCTTTAAGGAGTATGACTTGCGCTATTGAACTCACAAAATCAGTATTCAATAAAGATTCCACATGTTCATCAAATAGATTCATGCTGTTAATCCCTTGATTGTTCGTGATAAGAAGCTGTTCAAGACCACTTCCATATTTTAAAGTGCCTAAACCATAAAGCAGAAGCAAGATGAAAGCCGCTCCTAGTAAAGTAAACAAGATGCGAAGAAGTGTTCTCACTAAATAGATTGAAGACTTCTTATACGGTAAAGTAAACAAGAGCTGAAATCCGTTATGGTCATATTCACTCGACCACATATCAGAATTCCAAATAATGGCACAGAGGAGAATTAAAAGTAAGATAGGATTAAAACCACTCAATGCTTCACTCAATATGGAGGCACCTGTTGGTGTCCTTGGATTAATAGGAATTAAGATATCTTCCTGTTGATAAGCATTCATTATTTTCTCTCTATTTAATAAATCACGATGGTGTGTACGATACATACCAGAATAGTCCAATAACATCTTTTCATCAACTTGTGTGTTAAGTGCATTGATATCTCTTTCAATCTGTGTTTTACGTATTTCATTTTCATTGTTTTCAATTTGTCCACTATCCCAAAGTACTCTTTCATAATTAGCCTTTTCTTTTTCAAACTGCCAATGATTCAATAAAACTTCAGTTTCACTTATTATCTTTTGTTCAGCTTTCGCTTCTTTTAAACCAGCCAATCTGTTTTCAATTGCATTGCTGTTCACTTCGGCTTTTTTAATCTCTTCTTTAATCTGAATGACGGTATCACTTGCATAATGTTGATAATTTACTTCGAAATAAAAGTTAAATATAAACAGTACAGACAGACAGGCAAAAGCAAATGTTATTAGATTCTTTTTTCTAAAGAATAGAATCATTTCATTCTTAATCAGATTTTTCATCTGTTTTATCCTTATATAAAATCTTATAATAATCTTCAAGACTCATTTGATTTTGTCTGATATTGAATAATTTATTATTTGTTTTCGCTAGTTGCGCAATCATCGTTGAAAAGATTTCAGGAGATTCACACTCTACATTGACCTCAGTGTCATTGAGCATACTCATATGTAGTCCATCAATTGTACGACAAGCCGACATCGCATCCTTCGCTGAATCAACAACGAGTTGATATTTCAAATCAATTTTTCTTAATTCATCAATCATGATATTATCAACGATTTTGCCCTCTTTAATAAAGATGACACGATCAGCTATTTTCTCCATTTCACTTAATTGATGTGAAGAAAATAAGATACTTGAGCCATTCTCACGAATCTCAACAAGTTTCTTTCTTAAAGTGAAAACAGCTTCTGGATCCAATCCATTACAAGGTTCATCAAGAATCAAGAGTTTTGGATTAGGCATCATGACTAACGCTAGAATTAATCTTTGTTTCATTCCTAAAGAATAGGTAACTATTTTTTGTTTTAAATAAACTTCATCAATACCACTGTATGCTTCCATTTCTTTTATTCTTTCCTTATTTAATCCATGCCACTTAGCCATGAGTTTAAAATGGTCATGGCCACTTAAATTAGGATACAGAGCTGGATTTTCGATACTTATCCCTAAGTTAGCTAAGGCCGATGCACGTTGTTTTTTAATATCTTGAGAGTTAATCTTAATCAAACCAGATGTCGCATGATATAAGCCTGATATGCACTTTAAAGTTGTTGATTTCCCTGCCCCATTTGGACCAATGAATCCAACGATTTCATTTTCATCAATAGAAAATGAGACATTATGAAGAATTGTCTTATTTCCTATTTTCTTTATTAAATTATCGACTTCTAAAATCATTTTCCTCTCCCTCGCTGTTCTTTATAAAATAAAAATTTAAAGAGAGCAATTACAGGTAATAGTCACTTTAAATTTTTTAAACTGTCCAAATAACTAAATATTTAAAAGCTAAGTTATTAAGAAACAAACATTTTAGTATTTAAAATTTTTTTATTTTCTGTCATTAGTTCTTGATGGCGAGTATTTATTTCCAGTCGGAGTATAACAGTCTTGATGTTTACTACAGTTAGTTACACAAGGACAGTCTTTAGGACAATTCAACGAACACATGTTTGCATCAGCTAATGGTTTAATACGAGGTACAATTAAAAAGTTCATTTTTAGGTCTCCTTTCTTATTTTTATATAATAACTAATATTTAGTTACTTGGTTATTTGTTTCGTTTTAATATTTCGTAGCTCTTAATTATATTGCATCGGTGTTCACTCATTTTTGCTTCACAGTCGACTTTAGATTTCAAATAATTTACTCTATGAGGACACCCACCTCCCATACAATTAGGTAATATTTTGCATTTTGAACACTTATCATCTAAAGTTGGGTCAAGCAATATATTACTATAGTACCATGGATTATTTACTAAATTAGCACTGAATATTTCTTTAATATTACCAATTGATGTATCAACATGGCCAATTTCTTCCCAACATTTATAAAGTGTACCATCTGAATCAATTACAAACGAAGAAATTACGTCGCACCCACAAAAAGAAGAAATCATCTTTGGGTAATAATCTTCATAATATTCTTTTTGATCTAGCTTCTTTAGTAAATTGAGATACTTTTCATTATATTCAAGATATTCAGCTTGAGTAAATGTATAATCATTATTTACATCATTTATATCGAAAACACCGGCAATATAAAAGGTGGTATATTCGTGAATTGGAGACTTATATAGATAATCCATTAATTCTTCCATACCTAAACAATTACTTTTATCCAAATTCATTCTTATTCCAATCGAAGGAAAAAATGTTTTTTTTGCCTTGAACAAAGGTCGAAGTTTTTTTATGTTCTCTATGATTGTATCGAAAGTTGGCTTTCCACCAACCAAAAATCTTCTGCAATCATGTGCTTCTTTTAATCCATCAAGAGTTATTTGAATGTTACCAACCTTTACAGAGATTAACCGTTCCATGACTTCAGGGCTCAACAAATAACCATTCGTGATGATACTAGATGTATAATTTACATTTGACGCTTCACACAAATTTATAAATTTTTCTCCCATTTCAACAATTGTATCAATTTCCAATAATGGCTAACCACCATACCAGGTTATGTGTAGATTTTGAATAGACTCTGTGCGACTTTTCACAAATTTTATAATCGCATTAACAATAGTCGTATCCATTCTATTGGGTCTTAAAACTTTACTTTCAAAACAATAAGGGCATCTGAAATTACAATCAGATGTTGGGGCAATTACTAGTGATAACTGCGAATTGTCAAATCTAGAAGAAAACATGTTATATTTTAAAATATCTAATTCATTGACATTGTCGTTAATCAAAAAGCCCCCATATAACAATTGTTGCAAATAATCACCTTTAATTTCAGTGTTTTCATCAACTAAATAGGAGTTAAATATGCAGTATTCTTCATTAGAAATTTCCGCAAGAGTGTTTGTCCTTCCGTTATATGCAATGATATTACCATCATACTCTATAAATTCATTATAATCTGAAGCTTTCATAAATACCTCTTTTCTTTCCCAAAGATTATTTATAAGCATTTACAATCATCATTAAAGTGATTTTTATTAATTCAAAACCTCTGACTAACTTTAAAGATAAGTGGAAGATTAAAATTTTAAATTATAAAATGGGATTTTTCCTTTACTATACTAATATAATATGTTGAATTGGCAACATATTAATTTTTTGTTCCTTGTCAAATGAAGAACAATATAATAACAGTATAACATACATTTTATAATATTGGTCAATTTTACCACAAAACGATACGCTTATAAGTTGATACTTTTCTTTTTTAATATCTGTTCGAGCACACAGAGTAGTTTGTAACGATTCTCAAATTTATATTGTAATTGTATGAGAATTATAAGTGAAAACGCGCTTACATTCTTTGCATTGATATCGCCGCTTTTCATGGCTGAAACCTTTTTTATTATTCGTTTTTTTTACAGTAAGGACAACAAGTCGGTTTACATGCCTCATATTCATCATTAAATTGTAATCCATCTACAATTAGTTTTCTTTTTTGATGTTGGGTAAGACAACCAATGGATTTTAAAAGTTCTGATAGTCACATAAGATTATCTCTATTTCTTAAAGTAATTTAAACATCAATCGTAAATCTTTATCCCATGAATTGTTACTTTAATTTGTTTCAATATTTATTTTGCTTAATCATCACTTTTTGTTTTGGAATATCTTCAATTTGTTTAAGTTCGATTTTTATTTCATCAGCATAACAAACTTTTCCCAAACTTTAGTTTTCTTATTGAATTGATATGAATATGATCGAAACAACTTATTATCTTCTATCGAAAACGATTTTACAATTAACTGATAAACTGGTCTTATAAAAAATCTATTATCAGAAATCACAATAAATTCAGCCATATCTTTGTAACTATCTACAAAAGCTTGCTCTTCAAAGTACTCTTCTTTGTTACATTTCTTTATCCAGCATGTTTGAT
>F144_Wood_Sandpiper__coassemble_64_pt1 | contig 15904 bp, 18 predicted proteins | sample F144_Wood_Sandpiper__metabat2_low_PE_003 | metagenome-assembled genome bin F144_Wood_Sandpiper
CTTTCGTAGTTAGCAATCTAAGTCAGATTTTCAAATAAAAAAGCAGACAAACCAAAATAAGAGAATAAAGATTCTCCTACTTAGGTGTTGCCTGCTTAACAGTTACAATCCCTTTATTTTAATAATCGTTGAACATGCAATATCAAGTACATTTTTTCTTCTGGATATATTTGACAATGCAATGTTTCCTGTAAATACGCGATGATAATATCTACACATTTTGTAGCCTTAGGATAAGATTGAAGAATAAGGTCATACATTTCTGGAAAACCATCTTCCCGAGTTGTCCCGTTTGAAACCCTTTGCATGAAGAATCTTAAATGTGTTACAAATCGTTGATAATTTAGTGAATTCTCATTTAACTCTAACATTAAATTATCTTCCAATAAAAGAATAATCTTCTGTAAAGTCTCTGTTGTTTTCATTGTATCATCGATATTACCATTTTGTTCTCCATTTACAAAATGTAATGCGATAAATCCTGCTTCATCCTCCAAAAGTTCTACAGCTTCATAATAAGCAATAGTTCTTATTGCTTTTAATGCCGCTTGGAACTGCATTGGATATAGTCTTTTAATCTCGTGTAGTAGTGCATTTTGAATTTTGTACCCTTTTTTGTAGCGACTTAAGGCATAATTGATATGATCTGCCAAACCAATATAGGTTACCTGATCAAATTTATAACCTAACTCTTTTTCTGCATCAGTTACAATTCTTGTAACTAATTCTAAATGATTTATAGGGACTTCATTGACTAATTGCACAAAGCGATCTGTAATTTCACTAGATTCAACGATAAACGTCTTCTCTATTTTGTCTAAATTTACATATTGACCAGCATACTTTTTAAAAGCTATGCCTCTCCCAATAAGAATTCTTTCAAGACTTTTAGAATCGCTCACCAATACTACATTGTTATTAAATACCTTTTTTATTTGAAACAAGTTGACCACCTAGCTCTGATTGTGTTACCCCTTACATTCTAAACTATAAATGAGAAAAGTCAACATTATTTTATTATGTGCTACAAATTCACACTAAATTGGACAGCGTGTTCTATTTAGTGTTAAATTATAGCAATTATCAACTGGGGGGGGTGATTGTATCTCAAAAAGAAGTATAATAAGTGTAGAGTAAAGCTAGTGATAACAACTAGTGGCCATGTATTTGGCAATAGGTATTCTCTTTGTTGAGGATGCCTATTCTTTTTATTTGGTGTTAACATTATTTCTGTATATAATTTCAAATTTCTAGAATCCATAAAAAACGACTCTTTTTTAAATCTATGTTATAATAACGCTACGTCGGAGGTTATTATGTTAAAAAAAATTAGTATAAATATTTTAGGAACCTTATTGATGGGGTTTGGAATAAGCCTTTTAATCGTTTTGAATAAAGGGGTAGATACAATTAGTATCTTATATATGGGTGTACAAAATCAAATGGATATCGAGTTATGGATATTATGCCTTATCATCAATCTTATCCTCGTTGTTTTGGTTTTATTGATTAATAAGAAACTAATTGGAATAGGAACAATTATTAATTTTCTTGGAATTAGTTTATGTTTAAAGCTATTTCCAGACTTATTAGCTACTTATTTACTTCCATATTTAAACGATTATTTAGCGTATGGATTTGTCTTGTTTGGTGTTATTATTCTTGCAATAGGTTGTGGGTACTATGCCAAGGCTGATTTAGGTAGTGCAGCTTTAGAAGCACTGAGTACTGCTTTATCACTGAAAAGTGGACTTGATTTTAAATACATGAGAATACTACTTGATGGAATTACTGTGCTTCTAGGCTTATTAATGGGAGCAAGTATTGGAGTAGGAACGATTCTATGTGTTTTGCTTATTGGTCCTATATCAAAGAAAGTTCAATTTTAAAGTAAAAAATAGCAAATCTGAAGAATTCTTCAAGTTCGCTATTTTTTTATCTAACACTTAATTATATCTTATGTAGCATTTTCATTAATGTTTCCTTATCCATTAAAGCAGGACCATTAAGGAATTCTGGTTTCAACTTTAGTTTCTTCATTGCATTATCACAATAGTCAATAATTAATTCTTCACCACTAATGAAGCTAGCCATATCACTATTTAAGAAAACAATCGGTTTACCCATTTCATCACTTTCAGCAAGTCGTCCTGCTAGACCAGCGAATTTAATCATGTTTTCAATACCACCAGCCATCTTGGCAAATTCATCCTTCATTCCTGTATCTGTACTGCCTGGTAAGATCGCATTCACACGAATCTTTTTAGTTCCTAGTTCGACTGCTAGTTTTGCTGAGTAAGCATTTGCTAACCGTTTTGAATACATATAAGCCATTTGACCAGGTGTACCTTCTGGAATAATTTCATCCAATTTTTCATTCACTTTATCCCATTCATTAATCCCTAGTATTTGATTGCATTCATCTAACTGTTCACGCCATGCGACACCTGCCGTACTTGTGACAAAGAGGATAGAGCCATTTTCATTCATTCTGTCCTTTAAGTATTTTTCGCAAATAACCATATTTGATGTATAGTTTACATGAAATGTTGTGCGATAATCAGTCTTAGAGCCTGATAAACCAGCGATACCGAAGAAACAATCAATAGCGTGGGGTATTTGTTTGAATACTTCATCAATGGCTTCCTTATCAGCCAAATTGACCTTGATGAACTTCTCAATTCCATTTACTGGACAATCATTCACATCAAGAGCATAAACCTTAGCTCCCAAGTCAACAAGATATTTCGTTGCTGATTTTCCCATACCTGAAGATGCTCCAGTAACAATACAAACTTTATGGTGATAATTAAATAGATCTTTCATAATAAATCCTCCTGTTTAAATTATACTGATAAGAAAAATATGTTACAATATGTATACAGCAATCTAGACAGTTTCAGGTATTTTGTCTAAAGGAGGAATGGGATGAATTATTCTAAGAAAGCGATTATTGACGCATTCATTATTTTACTTCAAAACCATCCTTATGATGAAATTACTGTTAGTGAGGTTGTGGAGAAAGCAATGATTTCTCGTGCTACTTATTATAATCATTTTAATCAGTTAGAAGATGTATTAAAAGAGGCATATACACAAGCCTATAGTGATTGTTTCTCTGATAAAGCGAAAGAACATGAGTATCTAAAAAGTCATGAGTTTATAAATGATATTGTGACATTTTTTGATGAGAATACGAATTTAGTGAAAGCGTTATTGAAGTGGAATATACTGGGTAATATTGCCTTTAAACAAACAAAGGATTCAATTGATTATGCTCAATCCTATAAGAAGGAAGTGACATTTGACCATGAAGATTATTATGTGCTTTATTTATGGTCCTCTTGTTTTAATGTATTAACATTATGGTGTTTAAAGGGCAAACCTGAAACAAGAGAAGAGATGATAAAGCTGCTTAAGATATTTAATAATATGTAGATATAAGATAATGTGAAAGGAGAACATTTTGGAAAAGTTAAGAAAAAACAGAATTGTAGTAGGCATTGTCACTGTCTTGGTTTTAGTAAATATCGCTGTCTATTTCATGAACATTGAATTCATTGAGAACAATAAGTTTTTATTTATTATTTATTCGGCAGGATTATTAGTATTCTTTCATTTACTAACAAGAAAAGAAAAAGCAAATAAGCAATAAAAAGAGTAGCACACTTGAAGAAATTCTTCTTGTGAGCTACTTTTTACTTAATTATGAACAGCCTTATCAATTGCATTACGGATATTGTTCGCATTGTCCGCAATATCAGCTGTTGTGCCTTTTGTTAATAAACCACCAAAACCTAAGCAATCTGCACCATTCATGATCCATTCATCAATGGTATCAAGAGTTACACCACCACTGGCTAAGATTGGCATATAAGGAAGAGGCGTTTTACATATTTTAATGAGTTCAGGTCCATAAAAGTTTGAGATAGGGAAGGCTTTAATCATGGAAGCACCAGCTTCCATAGCTTGAACCATTTCACTCATGCTTGTACATCCTGGCATATAGGGGATACGGTATCGATTACAGCACTTAGCTACAGCTTCACAGAAGTTAGGAGCAATTATGAACTGTGCACCTGCTAGAATGGCTAGACGGGCTGTTTCGCTATCGAGAACTGTTCCAGCACCCACTAAAAGGTTATCTTGGTATTTAGTTCTTAATGCTTTAATAACTTCGTTTGCATTGGGTAATGTGAAGCTGATTTCCATCATAGGAATTCCGCCTTGAATTAAACCATCAGCAATTTCATAACTACGTTCAATCGTTTCAACTCGAACGATGGCCATAGCTTTTATTGTATCTATTTGTTGTAGAATCTTATACATTTTGAATAACCTCTTTTCCTTCATTAAATAATTCAACATTTATTTTGCGTTTTTCGAATCGTTTTAATAATTCTTGTTTAATTGTAGGTAATTGTTTTTTAGCGAATGGATAATCAATATTAATCATATAGACTCCACTTGGATGATCAATATTCTTGCCATAAACCATGAGCTGTAATGCATGATTTTTTTCTCTTAATACTATTTTATCAATATCACTCCATTTCATTACTTTCGTTGTTTTCGTTAAGGAATTGATTTCGATTTCTTTATCTGTAAGAAGACAAATTGGTTTCTTTTTATAGAGACGTTGAAGAGCACGAATGGCTGCCTTTAATAGAAAATAACAAACTGTTAATAATAAGAAACCAGTTAAAGGATTGAATGGAATAATTAAGAAGGTAATAGGTAAAAGAGCAAAGCACAAGAAATAGAAGATACTTGATAGTATTAATTTAACTTGATCAAAGGGAACGATATATGATTTCATAAGGGTATCCTTTCTACATATGATAATATGCTAACATTTCTTTAATTTTCTTTGTTGATTCTTCATTTAAGTCACAAACAGGGAAGCGAGCATTTCCAACAGGAATACCTGCTAAATGAACGGCTTTTTTTAAGACAGATGGAACAGTTCCAAGCTTCAATACATCACGTAATGGTTCAATTTCATTTTGATAATAAGCAGCTTTTTCTAAATCGCCTTTTTTAAAGTTTTCATAAACAGCAACATCAATGTCAGTTAATAGGTTACTTGTCCCTGCAACAGCGCCACTAGCACCCATTTTAAAGGCTTCTAGCATCTTAGAATCACTTCCTACAAGTACTTCAAAGTCATTGCCTTGTGCAGCTCTTAGATAAGCTGCCATGTTGTCCATGTTGCCACTACTGTCTTTAATTGCTAAGATATTTTCTACTTTAGCGAGTTCACTAACAACATGTTCACTTAAATTAATACCAGTACATTTGGGAATGTTATAGAGAATGATTGGAATATTTACTTCTTTTGCTATCATTTTATAGTGATTGATTAATTCATCTTCATTGGGAGCTAAGAAATAAGGTGTAATTAGAGATAAAGCATCAGCACCTAAAGCTTCAATTTTCTTTGATAAACGAATCACTGAAGCAGTAGAATTGCCTCCAGTTCCTACATATACGGGTAAACGATGATTCACTTTTTCAATCACAAACTTTGCGAAGCTTATCTTTTCTTCATCTTCCATTACATGGAATTCTCCATTACTACCAAGAATAAATAAACCACTCACTCCATGTTTAATTAAGTGTTCAATTAATTGTTCAGTTGCTTCATAATTTATCTCTTGTTGATCATCAAATGGTGTTACGATTGGGGTAATGATTCCTTCAAATTTCATATATTTTCTCCTTTATTTAGTGTTTCAGTAATACTTTTTCCAAGACTTCCACCTGGATGCCATTTAACATATTGTGTCGGATTAAGTTCTTTGGCGTTTTGCAATAAAATACTTAAACATTGTAAGACAATAATTTCAGCTAAGATTGAAGCTCTTGGAGGTTTATTGAGTGAATCTCCTTCTTGTCTGACACCAGCAAATAAAGCGACATCAGCATTGATTGCTAACCATGATTCTAGATTACCACAAACAGAGATAATTTTAGCTCCATTTGTTTTAAGTGTATTAACCGTTGCTTTTAATTCGTTTGTTTCTCCAGAATTACTAATGGCAATGACAACATCACCTGGTTGAACTTGTCCACTACTTCCATGAACGGCTTCAGTTCCGTGTAGTTCATAAGTTGAAGTTCCTGTCGAGGATAATAGACTAGCGATATAACCGGCTACATGGCCGGGTTTACCAATACCAGTAACGTGAACACGGTTTTTGTTCTTTTCTGCTTCTAAGATTAAATCTCTTGCTTTAACTAAGGTTTCATGATTAATTTTTTCTGTGAAACTTTGTATATCTTTTGATTCTATTTCAATGAATTCTTTTACTTGTTCTTGTTCATTTTTCATTTGTTTCTCCCATCAATTTCTTTGTATCATTCATTACTTTATTAAGTCCATCTCTTAATATATTTGTATCAATCGCTGAGATAAACCAAGTCATGTCATCTTTGAATTTTTCTAATAAGTTTAAACTTCCGATAATTCCGAAGCTTTTGTGATGTTTTCTACATGATTCTATAACTCTTTGAATCGTTTCTAATTCAAGAGGATCCATAACATTGTCAGGGATACCCATCGATATACCTAAGTCACAAGGTCCAACGATGACACCATCAACTTCATCAACGAAGAGGATATCATCAATATTATTCACACCATCAAGGGTTTCAATTTGAACGAGAATTAAGGTGTTCTTATTGAGTCGATCCATGTTTTCTCGATGATTTCCACCTGGGGCATACATGGTATTTGCTCCCCCTGAATAACTTCTTTTTCCTAGTGGGGGATAGAGCGCCCATTCAACGAGTTGAAGAGCTTGTTGCTTTGTTTCAACCATGGGAACCATAATTCCAGTCGCTCCAAGATCTAGAACTTGTGAAATATCACGACGAGTGAGTTGAGGGACACGGACAATTGAAGGTAAATCAATGGTATTGCCCATGACCATTAAATCGTGTAATTCTTTGTATGATAAGATACCATGTTCACAATCATAGAAGATAAAATCTAACCCAGACTGCTTAGCTATTAAGTTAAGAGCAGGTGTGGCTACTACTTTTACAAGTAATCCTATTTGTGGCTGGTATAAAGCATTTTCTTTAATTGTCATATGATTACCTCTAAAAATAAGAACAAGGACGAATCCTTGTTCTTAATGTATATCGATTAAGATTTATGCAAAGATTCCTAAAATCTTGTGTAAAATTGATCCAAGAATGTTGTAGTCAACGTTAGGGAAACTTGCTCCTGAAATTCCTAATTGAGAGAATGCAGGATATAGAATTAATGGAAGTGCTGTTAAAGCAATACCAACGATAAAGCTTCCAACTAATGCGCCTTTCCATCCACCGTATGCGTTACCGAATACTCCACATGTTCCTCCTGAGAAGAAACAGATACCAGCAGCTGGAATCATGATTGTTGGACTACCCATAGCAACCATACCAGCCATAGCAACTAAACCACCTAGGAATGAACCAATGAATCCAATTAACACCGCTGTTGGTGCGAAAGGGAAGATTGCAGGACAGTCAACTGCCGGTTTAGAATTAGGAATATATTTTTCTGAAATAGCAACGAATGCTGCCGTAATTTCTGCGATGAATTGACGAACTCCGTAGATTAATACACTCATACCAGCTGCAAATTGAAGCGCTTGTAAGAATGGATAAACGAACCAAAGGTCATTTCCAGCTTTTGCTAATACGAATTCCATTTGACCGTTTGCCACACATGCAAACACAGCTACGTAGAATAAGATAACCATGAATAAGGCAACTGAGAAAATAAAGTCACGGAATAATTCGAAGAATTTAGGTAGGTTAACTGTACTTGAATCTTTATGTTCTTTGTTACCACCGATTAATTTTCCTACATATCCAGAGAATGCGTAACCAATACAGTTGAAGTGACCGATTGCAAGGTTATCAGCTCCAACAATTTTGTTCATGAACGGTTGACACAACGATGGCAATGAAGCACCGAAGAAACCTAATAGAATACCACCACCAATTACTGTAACTGGCATTGGAAGACCATTTGAAATAAAGACAAGGGCAAGAACACATGCAAAGTATAAGAAGTGTTGTCCTGTTAAGAAAATTGCTTTAAATGGTGTGAATTTAGCCACTAATAAGTTGACTACGAAACCTAGAAGCATAACAAGTGCTACCTCTGTTCCATAAGTATCTAAAGCAAGTGCCGTAGCAAGTTCTACTTGTGTAGTAACCCCTGCGATTCCAAATCCTGTATTAAATAATTCTGTGAATGTTGTGATAACGCCTGACATTGCACTAGAACCAATATTGAAAATCATAAACCCTGTTACGGTTTTCATTGTTCCACTCATGACATCAGTCGCTGATTTTTTTTGTAATAATAAACCAATCATGGCAATTAAGCCCATGATAAGCGCCGTATTTCTAGACTGCGCTAATATAGCATCTAACATATTTCTATCTCCTCTCCCTAATGGATGTTCGTTTTAATTCTAGCCTTTTGTAGCAAGGAAAATATCAATCTTTTCTTTCATTTCGACTTTATCCATAATATTACGAATGCCTAATGCATAAGGGACTTTTCCAGCTAATTCAGTGGTTAAGTCATCCATCGTAATGATTAAGTCGCCAGTAAATCCCATTAATGAGTCAAGATTTCCATGTTCTGTAACAATTGGATATTTATTTTCATTAATAACTTGATCTGCTTTGATTTTAAGTAACATACTTGAACCCATTCCTGCTCTACAGCAAACTAACGCTTTGTACATTAAATTTCCTCCTTTCTTATTTGTTTAAATAATCCATAATTTCTTGAGGGTTCTTCGCCGTATCTAATAAATCGAAGAATTCCTGTTTTTCAAATAGACCCGCTAGATCAGCTAATGCACTCAGATGTTTTGTGTTATCTGTAGCACTAAGTGTAAAGAGATACTTTACCGGATCATTATCTTTGTTTCCAAAGACAACGGGTTGAGCAAGTGTTGTTATCCCAATAGCACTCTCAATGGCACCAGCTTCAGGTCTTGCATGAGGTAAGGCAACATGTGTCGTAATAACAATGTAAGGACCATTTTCTAGTACGCCTTCGATAATACCTTCAACGTAGCTTGGTTTGACTTTACCATTACTTACTAACGGTGCTGCTGACTTGCGAATGGCATCTTGCCAATCACTTGCTTCAATCCCTAATTGAATTAATGATAAGTCTGTTAATTTGTTTAACAATGTCTTCACCTCCAAACTGTTAAGCTCTGATTTCGAATTGCTTCTCAGTTCTTACAACCACATTGTATTGCGAAAACAAGATACTTTCAATTGTTTGAATATTCATCTTTTGTAGGTAAGTTAAACAAAAATTAAACATTCAAATCATGCATAATTGAACGATTTAATCAAGAAGATGAATGGTTTAATTTTGTTGGAGAGCAAAACAAAAAATGAACATCCGAATTGATTACATACTTCATATTCATTGAGTCTATCGTAAGATTGAAAGGTCTTGCAAGTTTTCAATATTTCAAATACAATAGGGATAGAAAGTACTTGATAGGTAGGAGGCGTATGCATGGATAATGAATTGCATGTCTTGATGAGGCTTCTATTAAAGAAGTCAATCCTGAACGTTAAAGAAATAGAAAAAGAAACAGGGGCTACTCGTCGACAAGTAACCTACCGATTAGATAAATTAAATTATCTCTTTGAAGAGAAACAACTTCCTGTTATTACGATTTCACATCATGGTGAAATTTTTATTGAGGACGAAACAAAACGTGAACTCCGCCATTTACTTAAAAGTGGAGATAAAAGAAATACGTATGTTATGAATAAGAAAGAACGGATGATTTATTTATATCTAATACTTTTTCTTGATTTAGATGATGTTTCTCAAAGTGACCTTGTTGATGCATTAAAAGTAAGTCGCTCAACAGCCTTATTAGACTTCAAGGAGCTTCAACAGGATTTGGCTATGAATCATATTAAGGTAGCTAACAATCGTACTCGTGGCTATTATTTAGTGGGTTCAGAATTAGATATCCGTCGTTACATGATGGAACTTGTTATCTACTTTTTGGCTGAAGAACAAAATACACAAGTGTTTGATTGTTTTAATGATGACTTTCATTTAGCCTTATTTGAGTATTCACGTTTAGTTATCAGTGAACTAGCTGATCAATATAAAATATGTTTCGTTGAAAATAGACTTACTGAATTTATCTATATCTTCGGATTACTTAAAGTTCGAATGGCCTCTTTACACCATGAAGATGAAGAACTTGCGACTTTACAAGAAATAATTAATCTTTCATCAATGAAAGAATATCATTTTACTAAAGAACTATTATCACACTTTAAAGATACAGAAAATATATCAACCTTTGATAAATATTATATTAGTTCATGGATACTTGGAATATCAGTAGGTGATGTTGAAGAAGATACAAGTGATTGTCTTGTTATTGCGGAAATAGTAGAAAAGATGATGAATCGATTTGAAGTATTAAGTGGTATTCACTATAAAGATAGTGAGATTATCTTCCGTAAGTTATATTCACATTTTAGACCTGCTTATTATCGTTTGTTATTTAAAATACCGATCGCTAATCCTTTAAGAGAAAGAGTAAAAGAAGAATACCAAGATTTATTTGGACTAGTGAAAGAAACAATGAAACCATTTAGTGGACTATTTGGAGAAAAGATACCTGATGATGAAATTGCCTATTTAACAATTCATTTTACGGTTATCTATTCAAAAAACAGAGAATTAGAAGTAATTCATCGTAAAACAGCTCTTATTGTTTGTTTGAATGGAATTGGAAGTAGTGCAATTTTATATAGTGAGCTTCGAGATTTATTTCCAGAAATGCATTTTCTACCTCCTATGGAATCAAGTAAATCAATCCCTTTAAACTTAGATGTGGATATTATCTTCACTACGAGTGATTTAGTGGATTTTGATATTCCAGGAATCCCAGTGCTTGAAGTATCACCCGTCATGAACTTTGTGGAACGTTATGAACTTACCCGTGAAGTTTATTTACTCTTAGGTGATTCAATGAGTAAACAGCCTAATGTTCATACCATTATGGAAATAATTAAGCGTCATTGTGAAATCAAATCTGAAAACCAATTACAAGTAGACTTATTACGTTATTTCACACAGCTAGAAGTGAAAGAAGAAAAAAATGAGCGGATATTAACATTACTGGAATTGGTGGATGAAAAAACGATTCAATTACAATTAGAAGCCAATGATTGGGAAGATGCCATTAGAAAAGCTGGAGCACCCATGGTTGAACATCGCTATGTTAAGCAATCTTATATTGATGATATCATCCGTCTTATTCACTCTGTGGGACCGTTCGTTGTTATAACAAAACATGTTGCCTTACCTCATACTAAACCAACTGCTGGTGCATTAAGGTGTGGTATTGGTATAACTTCTTTAAAGAATGGTGTAAACTTCAATAGTCAAGAACATGACCCGATTAAATATATCTTTACTTTATCGGCACTTGATAATGAGAGTCATCTAACAGCGATGTCGCAATTGCTTGATTTATTTAATGATGATGCTTTCTATGAATTATTAGATAAGGAAACATCTCCTATAAAAGTAATTGAATATATACAGAATAAACAACTATGATTTATGTTTTAAATAAAGTGGGTTCTCTAGTAGAATCCGCTTTTCTATCAATTCAAGGGAAAGCATTGATGATGGTGGTTTTAGCTAAAATAAGATTCTAAATTTTTCGTAATTTGTATAATTCAAAAATATCTATTGCGGTATTATATTTACAAAGGTATAATAAGTATGAAATGTATAACATACAGACTTAGAAGGAGATACACGAAATGGAAAAAAATAAATATGTAGGAATTTGTAAAGTAGGAGAAAAAGGACAAATTGTAATACCAGTAGAAGCAAGAAAAATGTTTAATATAAAATCGGGAGATTCTATTATTGTTTTATGTGATAAAGAAAAGGGAATTGCACTCGTAAAATCAGAGGTAATAGAAGATTTAGCAGACGATATATTAAGGAAATGAGGTAGTAACAATGCACTTAGTAAATAAGCAATTTAAAACAAGGGATAACAATATAATTAACTATTATGAAACAGATAATAATAAGCCAAGATTAATGCTTGTTCATGCTCAGGGAACAAGTGCAGTTAGTTATTTCAAAGTAGCAAAAAAATTAGCTAAGAACTTTCATTTAATTCTAATTGATTGTTATGGTCATGGTCAAAGTTCACATAACAGAGAAAAATACAATTTGGTAAGTCAAGGCAATGATTTAATCGAATTTATACAAGCTAACACTAATGGCAATATATCGTTATTAGGACATTCATCAGGAGGGTTAATCGCTTGTTATGTTGCTGCTAATCTTAATTGTTGTAGGTATTTAATATTAGAAGACCCTCCTTTATTTTCAAGTAATGGCGATAGAAGATTTAATACTTTTAATTTTAAAGATTTATCAACTGTATGTCATAATTATATAAATCAAAATGAAGAAAATGATTTTGTATATTATTATTTTATGAATCAATATTGTTGGAACTTCTTTCCTATAGATTCAAAAGATAAAATCAAAAATAAATTAGGAGCCTTTGCTTTAAGATATAGAAAACGACATCCAGAAAAGACTTTGAAAGTCCCTTTCTGGCCTCGTAAGTTTTTGCAGGGATTCAATGGTTTGAATAAATATGATCCTTATTTTGGAGAAGCTTTTTATAATGATTCATTTAATGCAAATGTTAATTATCAACAATTGCTTATAAATATAAAATGTGATACTTTATTTATGAAAGCTAATACTACTATTGGCAAAGATGGAATTATTCAGGGAGCATTATCAGATGAAGATTTACAAGAAGTTTCTAAGTTAATAAGGCATATTAAAATAGAGTATTTTAACTGTGGGCATGGCATTCATTGTGAGAAACCACGAGAATTCACAAGATGTATCAATGAGGTATTAAGATAGTTATAGTGAATGTGAGGTTAAAGTTTTCTCAAGCCATCTATTGCTAAAGCAGTGATATCGAGTGAATGAATCCAATGATTAAAAAAGTCGACAACCACGTGTTAAAAATCTCATTGGTTATCGACTCTTTTTTAAGAGTCTAAATTAAAATTCTTTTGTTTTGTATATAGCTAATGAAATAACATACGATAGGGGAAATAGTCCTATAGAAATCAATGTGAAGATAATACCTATCAGTGATGTTCTTCCAATTATAAAACTATCAGGTAGAAGAGGTGCAGCGATTATAAAAACAATTAGAAGCAAGCCTACTGCAATTCCTGCGTATAAAAATACAATTATCTCAAAAACAGGATCATATTATCAAATATTGCTCCTGTTTTGCTATGTTAGTTTGAATAATTATTCCTATAATACTTTGCAGCTTCAATTTTGGTTGAAATCTGAAGTTTGCTGTAAATTGATTTAATATGTGTTTGAACAGTATTAATACTAATACATTTTATATCAGCAATTTCTTTTGTTTTTTTACCACTAGCATATAATTTCAATATTTTAATTTCTTTATCAGTAAGCTTTTTAGTAGGTGGTGTAGAATTATTTACTAAACGACATTTTATATCATGAAGCAATTCTTTTTCAAATATTGTACTAGGAATATACTTGTCAATAAGTAAATTAAAGGCAAAGGACAATTCGATGATAGGTGATTTAATATGGTCATTTTGACACAATTGTATTACATCCTTTAATTGCTCTAAAGCAACTTTAATATTACCTGTTTCAAGCTCGCAAACCAATCTAAAAATGTGAACATAAATTTCGACATATGCGAATGTTTGAATCCGATTCTTTTTTGAAATAGTATCGCATAATTCTTTTAATTCAATTGTATTTCTCTCTCTCATTAAGTACATTCCGTGAATTAGGTAAGCCGTAATATCTGCTTCAGGCATCAAGTAAACATTTTCAAATTCTCCATTCCTTAGCCAAGAAGGAATCTTATCACATTCATCATTTAAGATATATAAATAAGCCAAAGAACAATCAATTTGATTATGGAGAATAGGGGAATCCACTTGTTTATTTAAATCAATCAGTTGATCGATTATACGAAGATAATTCATGTTTTTTTCATGCATAAGCATATATCTTCCAAGAGTGAATAAACAGCATATGGCTCCACTAAACTGATTTGATTCAATAGCCTGTTGGTAAGCTATTTTAGCGTTAGAGACAACATTCCCATAGTCACCAGTATCAAGGTTATATTCTGCAATTACAAGGTGCTCAGACCCCGTATGACAACCACCAGAGATTTCAATAAAATAGTGAAGGTTTTGTTGAATATAATTAACAATTTCTTTAAGTTTTCCAATTTTATTATAATACAGAAATAACATATGGAAGGAACCAAAAGAAGTAATCATAAAGGGGTAAGCGAATTTGGAATTGCTACCATTAAAATAAGAATGTGATTTTTTGAAATCATCAATCATTTTGAAAATATCATTATAATGAAGAAAAGCGTGGATGAAATAATACTCACCATATAAATGCTCTTTATTTTTATGGATACGATCTTCATCAATAAGCTTCTTAAATTTTTCTAAAAGGATAGCGCCATTCATTTCAGGAAAATTAGTAACACAGTCTGTAATCCATTTCAAATAAATATAAGGATATTCGCATATATATTTTTCTGGAAGTCTTTTAAATACTCTTTTAATAAGGTCGGGAGAAACATCAGAAAAACTAATATTTGAATATTGATTAAAGATATCAAGGATAGCATGATAATCATTAATTTTCAACAACAATTCAATGGCTTCTAGTGGTTGGTCTTCTTCTAAGCAATATTGACTAATATTTCTTATTAAATTTGTATTATTATCAAAAAATGTGAAGAATTGTTTGTTTAAATAAGCTTTTAAAAGAGGAATAAATTCAAAGGTGTTTCTATCTACAGCTTTTAGAAAAAAACCGTCCTGTTCTAGTGAAATTATTTTTTTAATTGATTCTTTATTTTGACATATTTTTGTAGCAAACGAAAGTGAAAACTGGTTTAGAATCGATAGTTTAGCAAAATCCTCTAGAACAATAGCGGGCAATGATATAAAACAAGTTTGGTAGATGACTGTATCCAAATGACCATGAAAATGAAAATTATTTGTTTGTTTATAGGATTCTAGGAGAAGGACAACAGCAATTACCCACCCATTTGTATAGCGATAGAAATAACTCATTTGTTCATCGTCTAAATAAACATTTTCGAATTTACATAAGTACATAATTTCATCTTTAGTAAAAGCAAAATCATGAGTTGTTAAAATTAACATATCGTTGGAAAAATTATATTCAGAAATTTTATTATGACTTTCTTCCGCAACGATAATAAAGTGTAATAATGGCATAAAGATAAAACTATAAGTGGATAGCAATTTCATGATTTTAGGCATCTTCTCAACCACTACATCATCCAAAATAATATATAGTGGTTGCTTCAAACAGGATTGTAGACTATTAATAAATTGATCAAATGATTTTCTAGAATCAGGAAAAGTGGTAGGTAGTTCTAATTCAGTAATTCTCAGATTTAATTCCGTGATTATTTCTTGCCAAACCCAAAATTCATCGACTTGATTATGCATTGAAAACCAAATGGTTTGAATATCTTGCTTATCAAGATAGGCATGTAAAGCAGTTGTTTTACCAAATCCTATCGGTGCACTAGCTAAAGTAATAGGATAATCATCTATTTTACGTAATTTATAGTTCAATTTAGATCTATTTAGTGTTCTCACTATAATCACTTCCTTTTCTTTAACTGTAGTTTAAATAATTAATTTTACAAGTAGTAATAAAAAAAATGGATAATAATGGAAATAAAAATAACTACAATACTGACTATAAACATGA
>F144_Wood_Sandpiper__coassemble_70_pt1 | contig 14357 bp, 15 predicted proteins | sample F144_Wood_Sandpiper__metabat2_low_PE_003 | metagenome-assembled genome bin F144_Wood_Sandpiper
AGTGAAGATAACTAGCTGCCAGATGATTGACTCACTTATGTGAGTCTTTTTTTATCTCATTTAAAAAAAGCTAAACTAAAAAGGATTTATTATCAAGGCAAAGAATTAAAAAGCTTTTGATATAAATCCTTTTTTAGTAATAAGTTTTCATTTAAAGACTATTTCTTCCCTTCCTTATACTGTTTTCGGTAATTTGCAGGTGAAATACCGTACTGATTTTTAAAACTAGCTGAGAAAGCAATCGGTGAAGAATAATTATATAATTCTGAAATTTTAGATAAACTCATAGTACTATTTCTAAGATCTGATGTAATTTGTTTTAATCGATAAGTTGTTATAAAATCCTTAGTTGAACATCCCTTTATTTCCATAAAACACTGGTAAAGATAACTTTGAGAAACATTAACGGCCTCACAAAGCTCTGAGACTTTCGTATTCTCATAATAATGATTCTTTAAATAATCCAAGCAATCAATAAAAATTCTTTCAACACTTGTGTTCAAGTTTTTACTATTTTCATTAAAAGTATAAAAAACATTATGTTCAATTAGAATAGCCGAAAGTGTTTTTCGAAGTAGGATACTCAACGAATAATAATAACCAGGTGTTTTTGTATTCTCTTTATAGGTTATATGAAACCACTTTAAGCGATCTTGATTAAGCAAATTAGAATAAACAGTTAATTGTTTACAACGAAATTGTTGGATAAATTTATAACGCATCGTTTCATCTGATACATCGAAGTGAAAAATATATAATTGTGTTTTAATATCACCCAGGCAGGTAGCCGTAAATAACTCAAAGATAGGTATTAAGACTATATCACCTTTTTCAATTATCTTTGTTCCATGCTTCGTACGTATTTCACATGAACCCTCCTGCACGATGACCATTTTAAAGTGAGGAAGTATCTCATTAGTAATAACACGTTGTTCCTCTTCAATCCATTTAACATAAGCAATCAGACGAAAATCAAACGACATAAGCGTTTGTGAGAGAGGATCGGGTATTAATATATCAAACATTTCAGGTTTTTTCATATATACATCATAACATAATACTGAAATAAATAAAAATAAACAACATATGGTTATGAAAAGATTAAGTTTAGCCAAGATTTTAAACTAGTGAAAATAATAACAAATGTTAAAATATAAATGGAGGTATATGTTATGAAAAAACTAATAAGTATAAGTTGTGCATTATTAATGGCTTTATCATTGAGTGCTTGCTCTAAACCAGTAGAAACACCAACTGTTGACACAGTAAAGTACGATGATGAGCAAATTGCCGATGTTGTTATTATCGGAGCTGGTGGCGCTGGTTTATCTGCTGCTATTCAAGCAGTTGAGAGTGGTGCTAAAAAAGTAATTATGATTGAAAAAACATCAAATACTGGAGGAGCATTAAACTACACAAGTGGATCAATGTCAGCTGCTGGTACTATCATGCAAGAAATGGATGGAATTGAAGACAGCGAAGAATCATTTGTTCAAGACATTCTTAAAAATGGGGATAACAAAGGAAACGAAGAATTAATTAGAAAGTTCGTTTCAGAAGATGCTGAAATGGTTGATTGGTTCTGGAATAACGGACTAAGCGATAATAAGTTTACAATGGATAAGGAAGGACATCGTTCACTTTTTGCTCCTGAACATGCACTATACAGTGTTCCAAGAACTTATAAGTCTTCTCCTGATAATAGAGAGAAATACAAATCTTCAGCTCATGAAATTTTAGATACAGTAGTTGCTGGACTAGAAAATGTTGAGATTCATTATATGAGTGAAGCTGTAAACCTAATTCCCAATGAACAAGGACAAGTTCTGTCAGTAGGAGTTAAAAATAACGAAACAAATAAAAGGATCAAATATACAGCAACAAATGGTATTGTTGTTGCTACTGGTGGATATTCAGGAAACTCAAAATTAATGGGTAAATTTGCTGAATTTGGATCATCATACTTAGCTGGAGGTTCATTCGCCGCTGATGGATATGGAATTAGAATGATGCAAGAAATTGGTGCTAAAGTTGAAGACGAAAATATGAGCTATATTCCAACCTTCCCAATGGGACTTGAAGTAGCTCCAGGAACTGGCGCAATTGCTCCTACTTATACTTGGAAAGCTGGAGGGATTTGTATTAACCAAAATGGTGAACGCTTTGTTGATGAAACATTAGCAGAAGTTGAGTTACGCGAAGTTGCTCTCGAACAACAACCCGATGCAATTCAATACGATATCTTTACAGATAAAATTCTTGATGATTTGAAAGCATCTGGAGCTGCCAACATGTGGTCATTCTTATACGAACCAGAAGAGGCTAAAGGGCATAGTAAAGTTATCACTGCTTCATCACTTGAAGAATTAGCAGGGAAAATTAATGTACCAGCTGATGCACTTACAAAAACTGTTGCAGATTATAATGCGGCAGTTGAAACTGGTGGAACAGATAACTTAGGCCGTAGTTATGATGGAAGTGTTACTGCATATAGTGTTGCTGTGAATAAGATTGAAGGCGAAAAATTCTATGCTGTACCATTAAAAGCACTTTGTGTTATGACACTTGGTGGTGTTAGCGTTAATGATAAAATGCAAGTACTAGCAGAAGATGGTACAGTTATTCCTGGTTTATACGCAGCTGGTGAAGTAACTGGAGGAATCTGGGGACGTTTCGTATCAGGTGGTACAGGAGTTATGGGACCGATTGTATTTGGTAAAATTGCTGCTCGTGAGTTAATGAGTGGTGAACTTGGAACTGGATATGTAGCAAAACCAGCTTCTAACTTACTTGATGCTGACTTATTTGTTAGAGAAGTTGCTCAAGGACCTGCTCGCTTTGATATGAATACAGAATTAACTGATGGTGAATATGAATCAATAGTCGATGGACAAGAAGGAAAAATGATAGTTAAGACAACGATTACAGATGGTAAAATTGCCAATGTAGAAATTGTTGAACAAAAAGAAACTGAATCGATTGCTAAACCAGCACTTGAGTCCATTCCTACATCAATCGTTGAAAAGAACTCGGTTGATCTTGATACAATTAGTGGTGCTACTTTAACATCTAACCGCATCATGGATGCTGTAGCTGATAGTTTAAAACAAGCATCTAAATAAACACGTAGAAGAACTTCGGTTCTTCTTTTTTTTCATCTCAAATTCCAATTTAACTAAAATAAGTGGTGTTATGAGGTAGTTTTACCACCAAATTGGAATTTGTCTTATTATTTTTTAACTATGTTATACTAAAAGTGTAAGACATTCTGCAGAAATCTCGCGTCATATAACCTTATAAAGGAGGAAAATATATGAAAAAAATACAAACAAAAATTATAGGACTTAGTTTATCAGTAATGATGTTATTATGTATGGGTAATGCAGTATATGCTTCGAGAGCTCAAGCACGAGCTTCTGGTTTTTCTGATGAAGCAACTGTTAAAGCATGGCAAGAAAATACTATTGCTAAGTTTTCTGGAAGCACAGTAAAGAAAACTACAGAAAAGGCGATGGGGCTTTCTGTTATTGAAATTAGTGGTATTGAAAGAATGAGCTATTGGCCAATTAAAATACTTTCTAATGGCAAGGATGTTGATTTAGGTAATGGTATCAACGTACGTGCAACAGATGTAGAAACTGTTGAAACTGATATGAAATTCACTAATACATCTGAAAGCACAGCAATTGGTACAATTTTAGGCGTAGAAATGGAAAATTACAACTGGTCTAACAGTACGGGAAGAACAACAATCTGGGCTAACTGGCGTTAAATTTAAGTTAGGAAGTCGTGGTTGATAATCAGCCACGCTTCTTGTTTCTTTATGAAAGGGGTCACTAATGAAAAAAGCAATATTACTTAACTTAAAAATTATGTTAAATCGAAGGGAACTCTACTTTAGTGTGTTTTTATTACTCTTAATTTCGACATTACATATAATTTTAATATTTCAACACTATTTTGATTGGGGAAACTACTTCGAGTGGACAGCTCCAGCAGAATATCAATTACTGTTAACAGCAACGGGTAGTGACTTTAGATATTTAAGTATCTTGTTAATTCCAACTCTTGCTACATTTGTGTTCAGTGATAGTTATCTTGAAGAGAAACAAAATGGCGCAATAAGGAATCTTGTGGTCCGAATCAGTCAGAAGAAATATGTAATAGCTAAAATGGTTGTAGTTGTGGTTTCAACATTCATTCTTGTTTTATTTACATTGTTATTTCAATATTTAATTCAATCATTAATCTATCGTAATGAATTATTTTCAGATATATCCGGAACGAATTTATTTAATATAGTGACATATCCAGATTTCCTCGAAAATATTCGTGTGTCTTCATTATTTTTATTTACAAACCTTCAATGTATTAAATTTGCTTTTTTAAGCTCTTTGATTGCGTTGAGCGGATTTACTTTATCATTATATTTAAGAAATCGTGTCGCTGTGATATTTATCCCAACGCTTTTTATTATTATCAATCTTCTGATATTTGACGCATTAAAACTATCTCAATTTTCTTTAGTGAACATGTTTATGTTTATAGCATCAACATCACTTACTAAAATAGCTATTGTGGTTTCAATTATTTTAATTATCAATGGATTCTTTATTCATAAAAAACTTAAGAGTTATAGGAGTAACTAAGATGCGTGCTACCCTTATTAAAACAAAATTAGTTGGAGCTCTAAGTTTCATGTTGTGCTTTATTAGCTTGGTATATTGTTTAGTTAATAGCATTAATACAACCAATACAATTATCTTAATTCAAGCTTTCTTTACCAATGATTTATTTCTATATTCCTTTTGCTTCTTGATTACACTGAATGCATCAGAAGTATTTATTAATTTTGGTTATAACCCAATAAAACTAAGGTACAAGAAAAGAATTCACTATTTCAATGAAATTGGGCAAATTGAAGCATTAAGATTATCAATTATTCTACTTGCTTTTGCGATTCCTTGGTTTGTCTATACAATTATAAGCATTGAATCAATCCTTTATATCGTAACTGCTTGTCTCAACATTCTATTGTTTATACTTCTAATTAATAATTTGATAAAGATGATGACAATTTTTATTAAGAGTCCGCAGATTGGTTTTCTATTTGGTTTTATCACATTAGTTGGTTATGACTTGGCAGTTAATCCAAATATATTCACTCAAGCAACTCCTATATCTATGATGTTATTTTCAGTATTTAATGAGAATTTAATTGAAAATATCATCATGATTTTAATTCAATTAATATTGCTAGTTATTACAACCCAACTTCTATCTGTGCTCTATGTTCGTTTTGATAGTGCGGGTCTTAAGGGGTTATGATGAAACTATTGAAAGAACGTGCACTTGATATACTCATCGTGTTAGGAATAACGGCTTTAGTCTTCGTTGTCAAACAAACATATATTTATTACTATGGTATAACAAATGTTTTAGATTATTTGTATTTAGGGAATTATTTATTAGACATAATTGAGCCTTTCGAAAAAAGTATTTTAACTTTTGCTACAATGCTTCCTTTCTATTATTTTATTGTTAGAATTACACAACAAAATGATGAAACAATTAGGACAAGAAAGTATTTACTTACATTTTATAAAAGCCGAAGACGATTTTGCTTAAATGAAGTTAGTACGTTATTTAAACATATGATGCTTTTAACAACACCAATGATCATACTACAACTAATATTTGCAGGTTGGAAGGGTGATTATATTATTGGAATTATCATTTTCTTAGTTGTTTACTGGTTGGAATTATTTGTGTATATACAAATTATTAATATATTATCGCTTCTAAGTAGGCAATATATGCAAAGTTTATTAATCGTTCTAGGCTTAATGGGATTCATGATACTTATCATACCATCTATACAAATACTAGGGTGGATTCCAATTTTTCATCATCTTAATACAAGTTTTATTTATAACCCGAATTTACTTTTGGTGCTATTAATTAATGCAGTGTTATTAATGATTCATTTAAAGTGTATAGAAAAACAAGATATATTATAGGAGGAAAACAAGATGGCTTATATAGAAATAAGGAATTATTCAAAACAAATCAAGAACAATAAGGTCTTAGATGATATTAGTATTGATTTTGAAAAAGGAAAAGTTTATGGCTTTAATGGACGAAATGGCTGTGGCAAGAGTATGTTGTTTAAGGCGATTTGTGGCTTAGTTTATTCAAAAGAGGGAAGTATCAAAATTGACGGTAAAGTGTTATTTGAAGATATGGATATTCCCCAAAGTGTGGGTGCACTGATTGAAAATCCAGGCTTCTTTCCTCATTTAACTGGGTTTGAAAATCTAAAACTTCTCGCAGATATTAATTCACAAATTGGCAAAGAACAAATTCAAACTTATTTGAATCACTTTCATCTAGATACAAATAAAAAATATAAGCAGTATTCACTAGGGATGAAACAACGTCTTGGTATTATTCAAGCTTTGATGGAAAACCCTGAGCTAATTATTTTAGATGAGCCAATGAATGGACTCGATGATGAGCATATTGATATTGTGAAAGACACGATACTTGAATTGCGTAATAAAAATAAATGTATTCTTTTAGCAAGTCATTCAAAAGAGGATCTTATTTATTTATGTGATGAGATTTATCATATGGATAAAGGGAAAATCAAGGGGAGACTATAAAATATGAAGAAAATAAAGGTTTATGCAATTGTTGCTTTATTACTCTTCAATTTCGCAATTGTGGTTTATGCGAAGGTCAACTTTACACATATAGGTCAAATACCTGCAACTATCATTCAAATATCTCCTCCTAATTATGCAATGAATCCAAGTGGGACCCAGCTTAGTGTTTTGAACAATCTTAATGAGTTAATGGATAAAGCAACTCAAGTATCACTCATCAAAGTAAGTAGTGATAAGACATACTATCCTGGTGCTTCACAGTGTACACTCACCGTTCTTAAAACATTCAAGGGTAATCAAGACCTCGAAACAATCAATATGATTGAAAATTTAGATATTCAACGTGAGGCTGGAGAAATGACTATGTATTCAACTGAAGGTTATGTTCCTTTACTTAAGGATGAGGAATATATTGTGTTTCTTAATAAAACTGGAAATGATTACTTTGAGAATTCATTTATGTATGCTGATAAAATATTTACCAAATTTTTAGCGAATCATCAAGCCACTAAAATCATTGAGAATGAGATTAATAATCCTTTACCTTTTATGGAGATTGAAGGTGTAGACTATGTAAATGTTTTATGGGATGAAGAACAATTAAGTGAATTTAAAAAAGTTGATGAAGTCTATCGAATGATAAAAACCGAGTTTAATGAAACATATGAATATTAACAAAATGGGATAACATCTTTGTCGTAGCAAAGTATGTTATACTAAGAATAAGAAATGAAAAAGTTTTAGGGCAAAATCTAGGGAGAACGGGGGAGTCTTAATGATTTTCTATGACAATCAAGATAAAACACGGTTGGGGTTTATCATTGAATATAAGCGTAGTAGTTTAAATAGGCAAGATAGTTTGGCGATAAATAGATTTCTAATGGACGAAGAAGGAAAACAAATTTGTGATTTCAAGACTTATCAAAAACTACAAGCAGGATTACCAATTAGAAACGATGATGTTTATGATTTGCTTCTCGAAAAATTTGGTTATTCAGCAACCGATATATTTGCATCACTTAATATTGTGGACCAACTCGGGAGGGATTTAATTGCGCCTGTCAATTCGATGAACGAAACAGCGATAAAATTATCTTGCTTACAAGCAGAGCGCGATTTAAAACAAATTAAAAATATTTTATTAGTAGAAGATTTTATAAAATTGATCACTACTATTAAAAAAGGATATTTAGAAGATAAGTTTATTAGCGAATTTGAATTTCATGAATTATCTAATGGATTAAAATTTATGAAGAAAGACATGCAAGCGTTGTTTCTTCATCTGATGTATCAGTATGTAGCTCATCTTAAAAGAGGCATTAAAGAAATAAATGAATTTGTGGAAGAAAATAAGATAAAGGACTTTAATGAGATTTTTTTACGAATCGACTATTGTGAATATTTGCTTTTGAATCGAAAACGTTTTGAAGCGCTTGAAGGCTTTGAAAGGGTATTAGCGAAAGCTGAACATGAGAATAATATTGCTTGTATCTTGTTGATGCAGATGGAAATGTTTAATTTGATGGATGGAATTTCTAATCAACATTATCATCATTACTATGATGAAATATTGAATATGTTGAAAAAACATAAAGATAAGATATCTATGAGTACTAAGAATAGATTATTCTATGGTTTGGGAATGTATTTCTACCAAAATGAGTATTATAAGGAAGCTTTTACATATCTTGCGCATTGCTATAAAAATAACATCGACAAGTATTTCTTTTGTTATATTTATTGTAACTATATGAATAGGAAGAAGTTGATTAAGAAATTGGTATTTAATGATTCTTATATTTCACCAATACATACACAAAATGGTATTTATTATGAATACTACCGTCAAGTAGCTTTGAAAAAGTCTGAAAAGACTTTGAAACATTTCCTCTTGAAGAACATAAAGAAGACTATGAGTGAATCGAGTGATTACTATCCAATCTTTACTGGTGAGATGGTTAAGCTTTGTGATAGTAGTGAGGATTATTGTTCAATCAGAAAGTGGCTTGAGTAATGCGTGAAAAGGTTAGAATAAATAAAAGAGGGCTGAACCAAGAAAATTAATTATAGTTACAAAATATCGTGGAAAGCCCACTATATTAGTGGTAGGAGTATTACTTTTAAAATAATCCGTAGTTAATTTATAGTAGTTAGGAGTTAAAATATCTTCAATTATATAAAAGTGAATATGGGTAAAAAAGGTTGTGAAGTAGGAAGATTTTCTTGTTTATAGAAATGACAAGCTTATTTATGTATATAATAAATAAGACGCTTATAATGAATAAAAGAAGCTAATAACATCAAGGGTGACTTATTTATGGAATTTTTATCAAAATATTTTATTTTTTCATTGACAATGCTTCTTTCATTATGATAATATATCTTAGCTAACGTATTTGGTTCCTGTTTTATAGGAACTTAAATTTATGTTCAGTTATGGCACACCCGGAAATGTGTGTTAAGAAGTGAAAGGAGGACAATCATGCCTACAATTAATCAGTTAGTACGTAAAGGGCGTACAAGTAAAGTCTGGGCTTCTAAATCACCAGCTTTAAATAGAGGTTATAACTCACTAAAACGTCGTCCAACCGATTTGAGTTCACCACAAAAACGTGGAGTATGTACTCGTGTTGGTACAATGACACCAAAGAAACCAAACTCTGCGCTACGTAAATACGCGCGTGTTCGTTTATCAAACGGAATGGAAGTTACTGCATACATCCCAGGAATTGGCCACAACCTACAAGAACATAGTGTTGTACTTATCCGTGGAGGACGTATCAAGGACTTACCAGGGGTTCGTTACCACATCGTTCGTGGAACTCTAGATTGCGCGGGAGTTAATGCTCGTAATCAATCACGTTCTAAATATGGAACAAAAAAACCAAAAGCCGCTAAAAAATAGCATTAATCATGAAAGGAGGAAAGTATTATGCCAAGAAAAGGACATATAACAAAGCGTGACGTATTAGTAGATCCGATTTACAACTCTAAGTTGGTTACTCGTTTAATCAACAAAATCATGATTGATGGTAAAAGAGGGGTAGCTCAAACTATTCTATACAACGCATTCGATATTATTGAAGTAAAGACAGAACGTAAACCAATGGAAGTTTTTGAACAAGCATTGGAAAATGTAATGCCATTATTAGAACTTAAAGTTCGCCGTGTAGGAGGAAGTAACTACCAAGTTCCTATTGAAGTTTCTTCAGAGAGAAGATTAACATTAGGACTTCGTTGGGTTGTTAACTACGCACGTTTAAGAAATGAAAAAACAATGGAACAAAGATTAGCTGCGGAAATTATGGATGCTGCTAATGGAACTGGTTCATCTGTTAAGAAAAAAGACGATACTCATAAAATGGCTGAAGCAAATAAAGCATTTGCTCACTACCGTTGGTAAGAGGTAACTTATGCCACGTGAATATTCGCTATTAAAAACTCGTAATATTGGTATCATGGCTCACATCGATGCTGGTAAAACGACAACAACAGAACGTATTTTATACTATACTGGAGTTAACCATAAAATTGGGGAAACTCATGATGGATCTGCTACGATGGACTGGATGGCGCAAGAACAAGAGCGAGGTATTACAATTACTTCTGCTGCTACTACTGCACATTGGAAAGAACACCGTGTAAACATTATCGATACTCCAGGTCACGTTGACTTCACTGTAGAAGTTGAACGTTCATTACGTGTACTTGATGGTGCCGTAACTGTACTAGATGCTAAAGCAGGAGTAGAACCTCAAACTGAAACAGTTTGGAGACAAGCTACAACTTATGGAGTTCCACGTATTGTATTCGTTAATAAAATGGATGCAACAGGTGCTGACTTCTTTATGTCTGCTGATACAATTGTTAAACGTTTAGGAGCTAAATCTTCTCCTATCCAATTACCAATTGGCGCTGAAGGTGGATTTAATGGAATCGTCGATATCGTCGAACGTAGAGCATTCAATTACACTAACGACTTAGGAACTGATATTGAAGAAGTTGCAATCCCAGCTGACTTAGTTGAAAAAACTGAAGAATTCCGTCAAAAATTAGTTGAAGCAGTTGCTGATTTTGATGATGATATGATGATGATGGTTCTTGAAGGTGAAGAACCAAGTGTTGAAGACATTAAACGTGTTATTCGTAAAGCCGTATGTACAGGAGAATTCTTCCCAGTATTATGTGGTTCTGCTTATAAAAACAAAGGTGTCCAATTACTTCTTGATGCTGTTATCGCATACCTTCCTTCTCCATTAGATGTACCAGCTATCGTTGGTATTGATGAAGATGGAAACGAAGCTGCTCGTCATGCAAGTGACGAAGAACCATTTGCAGCATTAGCGTTCAAGATTATGACTGACCCATTCATTGGTAAGTTAACTTACTTCCGTGTTTATTCAGGAACAGCTAAATCTGGAACTTATGTTGAAAATGCATCAAAAGGTAAACGTGAACGTTTCGCTCGTATCGTGCAAATGCATGCCAATGCCCGTAAGGAAATTGACGAAGTATATGCAGGAGATATCGCCGCTGCTGTTGGATTGAAAGATACAACAACTGGAGATACATTATGTGCTGAAAATGCTCATATTATCCTTGAATCAATGGTGTTCCCTGAACCCGTAATTCAAATCTCGGTAGAACCTAAATCTAAAGGTGACCAAGACAAGATGGGATTAGCGTTAGCTAAACTTGCTGAAGAAGATCCTACTTTCAAAACTTATACTGATCCTGAAACAGGACAAACAATTATTGCCGGTGTAGGGGAACTTCACCTAGACATTATTGTTGACCGTATGAGAAGAGAATTTAAGGTTGAAGCAAACACAGGTGCTCCACAAATTGCCTACCGTGAAACAATTAGACAAGCTGCTGATTGTGAAGGTAAGTACATTAAACAATCAGGTGGTCGTGGACAATATGGACACGTTTGGATCAAATTCGAACCACTTGAAGAAGGTAAAGGTTTTGAATTCGTTGATGCTACAGTAGGTGGATCAGTTCCAAGAGAATACATAAAATCAATTGGAGAAGGTACAGAATCTGCATTATCAAATGGTTTACTAGCTGGATACCAAGTTATTGATGTTAAAGCAACATTATTCGATGGATCTTACCATGATGTCGATTCAAGTGAAATGGCTTATAAAATCGCCGCTTCTATGGCTTTAAGAGAAGCAACGAAAAAATGTAAACCAGTTATTCTTGAACCAATCATGTTAGTTGAAGTTACGGCTCCAACTGAATATTTAGGATCTGTAATGGGAGATATTTCTTCTCGTCGTGGACAAATCAATGACCAAGAAGAAAGAGGAAATGCCGTTATGGTTAAATCTTTCGTACCATTATCAGAAATGTTCGGATATGTTACAGACTTACGTTCATTCACTCAAGGACGTGGAAACTACTCAATGAAGTTTGATCACTACGCTGAAGTTCCAAAATCAATCAGTGAAAAAATTATTAAAAACAACGCTTAATTCACTTTAAGGTTGCTTTTATAAAGTTTTTGAATTAAAATAAAATTGGTAAAAAATATAGGAGGAATTTGCAATGGCAAAGGAAAAATTTGACAGAACCAAAACGCATGTTAATATTGGTACAATTGGTCACGTTGACCACGGTAAAACAACATTAACTGCAGCTATCACTAGCGTTTTGGCTGGTGAAGGATAAGCAGAATTTAGAGCATATGACGCTATCGATGGAGCGCCAGAAGAAAAAGAACGTGGAATTACAATTAATACAGCTCACGTTGAATACCAAACATTATCTCGTCACTACGCACACGTTGACTGTCCAGGACATGCTGACTACGTAAAAAACATGATTACTGGAGCGGCACAAATGGATGGAGCAATCTTAGTAGTTGCTGCAACTGATGGGCCTATGCCTCAAACACGTGAACATATCTTACTTGCTCGCCAAGTAGGTGTTGACAAAATCGTTGTTTTCTTAAACAAATGCGACATGGTTGATGATGAAGAATTAATCGACTTAGTTGAAATGGAAGTTCGTGAACTTTTATCAGAATATGAATTCGATGGAGACAACTGTCCAGTTATCCGTGGATCTGCTTTAAAAGCACTTCAAGGAGACGCTGCATGGGTTGGTAAAATCGATGAATTAATGGATGCGGTAGATTCTTATGTACCAGATCCTGCTCGTGAAGTAGACAAACCATTCTTGATGTCAGTAGAAGACGTTTTCACAATCACTGGTCGTGGAACTGTTGCTACTGGACGTGTTGAACGTGGAGTTTTAAAACTTGGAGAAGAAGTTGAAATCGTTGGTATCCATGATACTAAGAAAACAGTTGTTACTGGAATCGAAATGTTCCGTAAATTACTAGATTTCGCTGAAGCTGGAGACAACATTGGAGCATTACTTCGTGGTGTTAACCGTGAAGAAATCCAACGTGGACAAGTTTTAACTAAACCTGGAAGCGTTAAGCCTCACACTTACTTCAAAGCTCAAGTGTACGTATTAACTAAAGAAGAAGGTGGACGTCATACACCATTCGTGGCTAACTACCGTCCTCAATTCTATTTCCGTACTACAGACGTAACTGGTGTTATTACTCTTCCTGAAGGAGTAGAAATGGTTATGCCTGGAGATAATATCGAAATGGAAGTTAAACTTATCGCTCCTATCGCTGTAGAACAAGGAACTAAATTCACTATCCGTGAAGGTGGTCGTACAGTAGGTGCTGGTAACGTTACAACAATTATTGAATAGTTAACACTAATCAACTGAAAGAATGCCCTAAAGGTGTTCTTTTTTTTTGTTTCACTCTATCAATTTTTGTGATATACTAAATAAGTCGACAGGGGTGCTGAAAAGCTGAGAGAGTCCCTATGACCTGATCTAGTTAGTACTAGCGTAGGGAGTCAAGATTTTTTTGATGAACTTACGCCTCACGGAGGTGTTTTTTTATGAATAAAAGAACTAGAGATTTATCTTATGCTGCATTTTATGTAGCACTTGCTGTAGCACTAAGCTACATGAACACTGTATTACCCATTATTCAAATGCCTAATGGTGGTTCATTGGAACTAATGGTTATTCCTCTATTTATAGCATCTTATCATTTAGGATGGAAATGGGGAGCAGGTATTGCTATTCTTGCATATATATTAGGTGTTATGCTTGGTATGCATAATTACATGTTGAATTTCCAACAAGTATTTCTTGATTATATTGGGCCATTCCTATTTATTGGGTTAGCAGCTATAACTCCAAAAATAAAGATAGGCAGTTTTACATTATCAAATATATACACAGGGATTGTATTAGGAATGTTCCTAAAATACGCTTGTCATGTATTAGCTGGTGTTTATTTTTATTTCCCAGAAGGAACTGCTTCAGGCAGTCTTGCAGCTTGGGTTTACTCAGGGGTTACCTATAACCTTGGGTACAACTTAGTAACATTAGTGGCTGCATTAATTATTGTTCCAATTTTAGTTCGTCGTTTAGCTAAACTCTCATCTACGAATTTTATTGGATTAAAGGAATAAAAGAAATAAGTGTATTCAAGGCAATGGCTTAGGCTGTTGTCTTTTTTTATATATGAGGAGATATTTTGTTTATTATCCTAAAAGTGGAATTTAACGAAGAAAATGAGCTTATATGGAAATTTAATATAGTAGAGAGTAAAGTAAAGAGGTTAGTTTCTCTATAAATAGG
>F144_Wood_Sandpiper__coassemble_75_pt1 | contig 13013 bp, 11 predicted proteins | sample F144_Wood_Sandpiper__metabat2_low_PE_003 | metagenome-assembled genome bin F144_Wood_Sandpiper
TTTTCGCAGGCGACTTTTTCGATGCCGATTTCTTAGGAGTCGCTTCCTCTTTTTTAGGTTTAGCTGCTTCGTTTTTAACTGGAGCTTTCTTAGGAGCTTCACCTTCTTTCTTAGCTGTAGCCTTTTTAGGTTCAACTGCCTCTTTTTTAGGAGCTGCTTTTTTAGTCGTAGCCTTTGCTTCAGTTTTCTTTTCAGTAGCTTTTTTAGTTGTTGCTTTTTTAGCTACTGTTTTTTTAACTGGTTCTTCTTCAATCAAAAGCTTTGGTTGAGTTCTTCTAACATAGGCATAAATAGCTTGACTCATGAATCCAGCAAGTCCAATTTGGAATTGTTCAAGATCTTCAGTAAAGCGTTTGTCAGTTATATAAAGCTTAGCAAGCTTTACTAATGTAACATCACTACATTCATAATAGTATTTTGAAATATAGTTCTTCCATTCAATAACACAGTTATAGACAGCTTGATCATTTAAATCTTTTTTCATGTTTACAATAAACATTTTATAAATTCTTTCTGCTTCTAACCCAATAGCTTCAAGTTGTGCTTCAGATAAATGATTAGAAACCTTTACTGTTTTCTTAACTGGTTTATTGATCTTTTTTTTCTTACGATTCTTCATTTTGTTTCTCCTGATTCCCAAGTCTTTCTTTTATTATAATATATTTTCGCAAAATATCAAATTTTAATTTCATTGTTTTACTTTTAATAAAATTCATGTAAGCGATTATTAATGATAGCAATGCGTTTTCCATCTTCAAATATAACTCGAGGAATGCGATCACTTAATAGACATAACACTTCATATGGTATCGTATTTAACTCTTCCGCAATGCGCGAAATGGGCATCTTATCACTAATAATTTCCACAACTGTTTTAATAGGATATCCTTTATTTAGCTTTATCATACATTGATCCATACAAATTCTACCCACAATTTCTACCTCTTCACCATCAACAACCATCATTCGTCCTTGATTTGCTCGAAGAAAACCATCAGCATATCCAATGGGTAATGTAGCAATGAAACAATCTTCACTTGCTTGATAAGTAGCACCATATCCAACGTACTCACCCTTCTTAACCGCTTTAACACAGGTCATACAAGCAAAAAGAGAGAGTGAAGGTAATAGATTAAAGTGCTTCGCTAATGGAGATATGCCATACAAAATAAGTCCAACACGAACAGCATTACTTAATTCATCGGGGTATTGTAGCACCGCAGCACTATTCTCACAATGAATCCACTTTATATCAATAGGTAGTGAAGCAACGATTTCTTTAAAGTTCTTATATTGAAAGTCACAATAAGATAAATCATTCTCATCAGCACAAGCATAATGAGTATAGAGCCCATCAACGATGCCTCCATGACTGATAATCAATTTAATTGCTTCATGGATATCACTCATTAATTTCATACCAATTCTATTCATTCCAGAATCAAACTTAATATGAAACTTGAATCCACTTAAATCAGGGTGATAATTCAATAAATTGTATAGCCACTCTAAAGAGATGGCAGTCAACGTAATCTTTTCACGTAATACGATTTCACAATCTTCTTCACGTACATAACCCAATACAAGAATTTCATCCATGAAACCTTGCTTTCTAAGTGATAAGGCTTCATCTAAATAGGCGACAGCAACCATTTCAGCGCCATTATCCATAGCCGTCTTTGCTACCCAATAATCACAGTGTCCATAAGCATTGGCTTTCAACACAGCAAAGATGGCTTTATTAGTCTGTTGTTTTATGATTGATAAATTATGCTTAATCGCATCTAGATCAATCTTAGCCCATGTATCACGATAAAACATAAAATCACCTCATTGTCTTATATTATACTTGAATTAAAACAGCTTGTGTACTATTTTATGAAATTCGCGAATTTTGATAAGCTACGCCAATTGCAGCAACTCTAAACAATAAACCTAAAAGACCAGAAATACTTAAATCTAAATAAATACGAAGAACACTCATTAAGTAGACAGGCCATCCTGTAATATTAAATAGCGCACCAATTCCAAAATAAGTAACAATATCAGCAATTACAATCGCTAAAACACAACAACAAGCTCCTAGTATTGAGAATTTCACTTGAACTCCACGTCCAACTTTTTCGATAACTAAGGCAATTAAATACCCAACACCAATAAGTAATACTGATGATTGAATACGAATAAGACTAGTAAATAATCCATAAACAATAGCAATTCCAATTGAAGATATTACACCAGCTATGATAGCCTGAGTGAAGCGTTGTTTAGATGTTAAAGCTGTGGTATTAAATAGTTTATACATAATCAAAAATCCTCCTTAACTGCTATATAGTATACCACAGGATATCTATTAAAAAAAGATTTATTACATTCCAATTTCTATCAAATCCTATATTTTGTATGTATTATAACTCTAGGACAATAATAATGGAAAGGTATAGATTAAATTGTAAAAAAGATAAGAAAAGTTGTTGACAGAGTTATTCACTGATGGTATTATATTAAGGCACCAAGGGCAACTACCCTTGTAAGCACAACCAGATGGAGGTTTAGCTCAGTTGGGAGAGCGTCTGCCTTACAAGCAGAGGGTCAGCGGTTCGAGCCCGTTAACCTCCACCATTTATTTGCCGACTTAGCTCAACTGGTAGAGCAACTGACTTGTAATCAGTAGGTTGGGGGTTCAAGTCCTCTAGTCGGCACCAGTTTTTTATTACTGGGGGGATAGCGAAGTGGCTAAACGCGGCTGACTGTAACTCAGTTCCTTACGGTTCGGCAGTTCGAATCTGCCTCCCCCCACCATTCTTATTGGGGTATAGCCAAGCGGTAAGGCACTAGACTTTGACTCTAGCATTTCACTGGTTCGAATCCAGTTACCCCAGCCATTTTATATATGCATGACTCGTTAGCTCAGTTGGTAGAGCATTTGACTTTTAATCAAAGGGTCTGGAGTTCGAATCTCCAACGAGTCACCATTCATGCGGGTGTAGTTCAATGGTAGAACTTCAGCCTTCCAAGCTGACTACGTGAGTTCGATTCTCATCACCCGCTCCAATAGTTAATTAATACGGTATGTACCGTATTTTTTTATAGTTTGACATTTAAGGAAAAACTCCATGTTTGATAACACCCATGGAGAACTTCTACTTTTATTATTCTTTTATGAATTAAATACTTTCTTTAAATCTTCCATATAAGCGTGTTGCTGCTTTTTAAGATATAAACCAATCAGTGGCTTCATGATTAATTTCTTAGCCGTTACATCTTCACTAAAAATTAATTTAGTTCCGCTCTCATCAGTGGAGAAGATACCACTCCAATGCCCTATCATATTGTCATTAACGATATCAAATTCATATCGTTTTAGATAATCAAATTCTGTAATCGTAAAGGTAGTACGATAACCATCTTTACTTACTTCCACAAACTTGCGTCCTTCTTCAAGAACTTCAATCTTACTTAAGTCACTTCTCCACGCATAATCCTCTAATGAAACAACCACATTCCATACCTTTTCAATCCTTTCAGGTATGGTCACTGTAATAGTAGATATAGCCATATTTATCCTCCTAATATTAAATTAATTATACTTCATGTCATGTTTACTCTCAATATATTTTACTAATTATACTCTATTTAAGGTTCTCCCTATTTTCATATTTACTGTTGAAATTTAAAATCAAATAGGTTATAATAATCTAGCACATGCCCGAGTGGTGAAATCGGTAGACGCAGTGGACTCAAAATCCACCGGTAGTGATACTGTGCCGGTTCGAGTCCGGCCTCGGGCACCATTTTAACCATTAACCTAGTAAAAAAGCTAGGTTTTTTTATATCCTAGCTCATTGTTTCATTGCAATTGCTTCTATGACTACTTCTATACCTCTAACAAGCTTAACTAGCGGCCATGTGTCACTTATTGGGGGAACATGGATAAATCCTGATTGCTTGTCTTTATAGCTATTATGAAGGAGATATCGCACCCCATAGAAGACATGATTGCATACAAAGGCACCTGCACTTAATGAAATCTCAGAAGGAATATCATTAACTAGAAGTTCAGCTTGTATTTTACGAATAGGAAGATTCGTAAAATAAGCAGTATCGCCATCAAGCTTAATTAGTTCATCACAGGGTTGTTGATTGGCATTATCCATAATCCTTGCATCATTTAAGTTAATCGCCACCCGCTCAATACTAATCTTATCACGTAAAGCAGCTACACCTAGTGATAGAATAACATCAGGTAGCTCTTGATGAATGACCTTTTCAATGATGTTTAATGATTCATAATAGACGGTTGGTAATTCAATAGTAATAATTTGAGCACCTGCAATTTCAGTAGGCAAAGCACGAATTATTTCCAATGAAGGATTAATACTTTCTTGATTAAATGGTTCAAAACCACTCACTAATATTTTCATTATAGACCTCCTTATAGTAACGATATTTCATTCTTAATATCTTCAGCAAACTTGCTCTTTCTTATCTTTTCAGAAGTATAAAGCAAGAGAACAAAGCTCAAAATTAATCCTAAGACTAAACAAGATAAGATAGTGCCTTGAGGAACATAGAAAGTGCTACCCTCACTTCTGAACACTAAGTGATAGAACAAGGCATTCATACTCAATCCAATCGGTATACTAATCAATAGAATCCGTAGCATATGATAGAGGATTTCAAGAAATAACATTTTTCTAATTGATCTCATTCTTAATCCTAGAAGTCGATATAAAACAAATTCTTTACGTCGATATTCAAAGTTAACACTGACAATATTCATCGTAGCCATTATACCCATCATAGCGACAATCGCAATATATGCATAGAATAAGACTTCAAATAAAATCTTGATTGTTCGACCTTCATTAATTCTTGAAGTAACGTTGAAAACATCATAAGTACTTACAAGAGAACTTAATGGTAACATGTTTAACTTCTTCTCCACAAGGTCACTGTTATTGCTTTGATAATAAACCATGAAAGAACGATTACCTTGAATATTCTCAGTTCTTTGAATCTTATTCATCAATGTTCTACTAATTAAGATAATAGGCGTACTCGCTCTTGCTATACCTGGTAAGGTATCCTTACTTTTAACCAACTCAAAATTGTACTTAGAATGTTCACCCAAACTAAGTTCAACCTGCATATTATCTTCATCATCAAATAAAGTTTCATTTTTATGAGTCTCTGAATTATAGATTTCATTCAATAAGATACCCATTGGTTGTTGAAGATCCTTTAATCTTGGTAAACTATATAACGATAAAATTCGATGTTTACTTACAAAGCGTTCAACGATATCATCTTGATAAGAAACTAAGATAAAACTAGCTCTTTGTGTGTCATCAACAAGAATTTCAGGTAAACCCTCTATATCTTCTGTAAAGGTTAATAGTTCTTCAGTAATATATAAATTAGATGTATTATCTATTTGCTTCATTGATGAGAATAAGAGTGATGGATAGTTTGGATGAGTGATAGCTACTGATAAATCATAATGATAATCCGTTGATTCACTTGTCCCCGTTTCTTTTAAATAACCAATTAAAGATTGAAAGAAAACAAATAATGCAATGACAGCAATAAAGAAGACTGTAATTTTACGATAACTTTTACGATTTTGACGTAAATGCTTACTTGTTAATTTAGTTTCAATACTATATTTACTCTCTGTATCTAAATGATAAGAAGTAATTTCCTCAATTTCATCATTTGAATCAAGAGCTGCCGATATGCTCTTCCTTGATGCTCTTCGCGCAGCAATCTTCGTTGAGACCATTGATACAAATAAGATAATAATCGATGTGATGATTAAGATAGGAAGAACTGAAGCTAATTGCAAAGGTATCGCATTATAGGCTAGCTGTTTTAATAATGAATTTAAGATATAAAAGGAAAAAGTAGTAAATGTATACCCTAAAATACAACCCAAAGGAATTGCTATGAAACAAATAATAGCTTCTTCATAAATAATCATCGATTGAATCTGTTTACGTGTAGCTCCATTACTCTTTAATATCGCTAGATGTTTTTCACGATTGGTATATGAATTAGAGAAACTCGTATAGATGAGCACAATGACACCGATTGAGAAGACAAAAAACATCATAATGATTGGAATAATTTCATTGTAAGATTCTAATTGTTTTGAGAAGACATTGTTAGAAGCAAGTAAGGGTTGATTGTATGTATAAGAAGCAAACTGTGACTCAAAGAGTGTTGCAAGCTGTTGTGTTGTTTGATAAGTACTCTTAATATCACCATAATATAAATAAACATCTAATGGAAGAGTTAAATCCTTATCATAACTCGTTAAAGCTAAATAAGAGGGACCTTCATAGAATTCAAAATTACTTCGGCCAAAGATGCCTACCACTTCATAAGTCTTGGTATACTCACCAGCAAAATGTTCATTCGTTGAATAAGGACTTTCATCATCAATGATTTGGTTATTATCATCAAATCTTTTTCCTAAATTAAGAATGATTTGATCTCCTACCTTTACGGCTACTTTACCGTTGTATAACAAGGCATCTGAGACAATTATCTCTGTACTATTCTCTGGATAACGACCTTCAGTTAAATGAATGTCGAAGTTATCAAAAGCATTCGATGAAAGTCCTTGAAGCTTTAAGAAAGGTTTCTTTATATTTTGTGATTCATAAAGATAAGAAAAACCATAATTTTGAACTTTCATTTGTTGATCAACGAATAAATTATAATCTAAATAAGATTCAAACTCGGAATCGATTTGATTAAAAGTTACATGATAATTCCCCGTTGAACGCTTTACACTTTCATTCAAATTGTTATTTAAAGACAACAGAAAAGACAACGCCGTAAAAAGCGAAGCTGTAGCTAAGGCAATACTCATTAAAGTTAAAAGAGTTCGTTGCCGATATAATCGTAGATTTTTTCTTATGTACTCATAAAGAATATTCATTATGCTTCCTCAAATTCACGAATAAGTCCATTTTCAATCATTAAGATTCGATCAGCTTGCATAGCAATATTCATATCATGTGTAATCATGATAATGGTTGCTGAAGTTCTTATATTAATAAGCTTTAATAAATCGATAATCTCACGCGAATTCATACTATCTAAGTTCCCTGTTGGCTCATCAGCTAAGATGAGACTTGGATGATGAATCAGTGAACGAGCGATTGCCACACGTTGTTGCTGTCCTCCTGATAATTGTGAAGGAAAAGCATCCATCTCATTCTCGAGATGTAAAGATGTAATAATTTGATTCAAATAACTTTGTTCAACTTCTTTGTTATCTAAAAGCAATGGCAAGATAATATTCTCTCTCACCGATAAAGTAGGAACCAAATTATAGAATTGATAAATCATCCCTATTTGCCGACGTCTAAAGATCGTTAATTGATCATCACTAAGTGAATATAAATCCACGTTATCAACAATAACTTGCCCACTAGCTGGTATCTCTAGTCCAGCAAGAAGGTGTAAGAGTGTTGATTTCCCTGAACCTGAAGGTCCAACGATGGCAACAAATTCTCCTTTACTTACTGAGAAGTTCACATCATTAAGAGCCATCACTGGCTTTTGTTTAGCACCGTATGCTTTAGATAAATGTTTAACACTTAAGATTTCCATGTTTGTCCTCCTACTTCTTATAGAATCGGATTGAGAAAGAAGTTCCAATATTTAACTTAGAGTTTACTCTTATGGTTCCTTCTTGATTCGTAATAATTGAATAAGCCATCGCTAAACCAATTCCAACACTATCTTTACTTACTGAAGAGCTACGATAGAAACGTTCGAAAATAAAAGGTAAATCTTTAGGGTCAATACCGACACCATTGTCGGATAGAATAAACTCTGTGTACATAACTGTATCAAACACTTCTGCTTTTAAAACACCATCAACAGGTGTATGTTCACTACAGTTTTTAAATATATTAACAAAGGCTTCACAGGTCCAATTAACATCCAACTGGACAGTAGGATTATCACCATAGATAACAAAACGCTGCTTTTTTTGTTGAAGCATCATAAAAACAGGTTCAATCGCTTTATTCAGTAAATCATTTGCTGAAATCGTATCCTTTTTAAAATTGATGGTTTGAGCATCTAATTGCGATAATTTAAGTAAAGAAGTTACTAACCATTCAATACGGTGAAGTTGAGATTTAATAACACCTGTAAACTTTTCTCTTTCTTCACTTGTTAATTGCTCACTATCTAGTAAATCCGTCATGACTAACATTGAGGTCAAGGGTGTTTTAAGTTGATGAGAGATATCGGCTAAATTATTAGCTAATAACATCTTATCTTGTTTTAGTACTTCATTTTGTTCTTTCATCATGACAGTAACTTTATAAATATCGTTTTTAAGAGCTGAGATTGTACCTTCATCATTATCAATGATATCCAAAGCATAGTCTTTATTTAATAATCGATTAATATATTCTGAGATATTCATTAATGAATTATCTAGATTTTTTAAATAGAAATAGAAGATAAAGAAGACAGCAAAACTAAAAATAGCAATTAAGACAACAAAAGGTGGTAACATATTCACTAAGATTTCTTGATAATTCCCAATGACTTCAGTGCCTGAATAATCCATTCCATATTTTTGCAGTATTTCTTCTCCAAGTTGGCTTGTAGATACGGTTTCATTCTGTAAAAGACTGATTATTTCGGTTTGTGAAAGTGGATATTCTTTCGCAATGAGTCCAACGATTTCAGCATTGCGCTTATATTGTTGATTCTGCATAAATTGTATTGTTCTTTGGCTCAGGAAAAATACGAGTGTGATTGCAATCGTAATCGCTAGAATCATAAAAACCAACGTTTGCCTTAAACGTCGGTCTTTCATTTTATTCATGGGAAATTCCGCGATAACCAATACCACGGATGGTTTCTATAAGTTTAGGGTTTTGAGGATCATCTTCGATTTTTTCTCTGAGACGTTTAATATAAACCGTTAAGGTATTATCATTAACAAAATCTCCTCCAATATCCCATATACTATCTAACAATTCTTCGCGTTTTAAAATCTCTCCCTTTTTAGTGGATAAAGTTAACAATAAGCGATATTCCATTGCGGATAAGAAAACTTCTTGGTTCTTTTTATAAACCTTACCTTTTAATGAATAGATTTTCAAATCACCAAATTGCATGATTTTTTCTTCGTTTGGATTTAAGTTCTTCCGTCTCATAACAGCATTAACTCTCGATATGAATTCTTTAACGCCAAATGGTTTGGTAATGTAATCATCACCACCCATATCAAGACCAAAAACAATGTCATTTTCATTATCACGAGCTGTCAAGAAAATGATGGCAGGATTGCCATAGTTCTTCGCATATTCACAAATTTCAAAACCATTACCATCAGGTAATCCTAAATCAAGAATTAAACAATCATACTTTTCTTTACTAATCATGTTTTTAGCTTCTTGGCAATTCGCAGCTACATCAATTTCGTAGCCTTCTTTTTTCAATGAATATTCACAACCTAATACAATCGTTTCATCGTCTTCCACAATTAAGATTTTATTCATCTTCTTATCCTCCATTAATTACGCTTTATATACGCATTCTCCATTAATAAAAGTATATTGTACTTGTGTTAATGTTTGTAGAATGTTTCCATCACTTACCACAAGATCAGCATCTTTACCTACTGTTATGCTACCCATTCTATCAGCTAATCCCAGTATTTCCGCTGGATTAATTGTGATCGCTTTAAGGGCTTCATTTTCATCTAAGCCATGTTTTACAGCTAGTCCTGCACATAAGGGTAAATATTCTTGAGGGATAACAGGAGAATCAGTAACAATTGCTATTTTAACTCCTGCTTTATTTAAAATACCACAAGTTTTAAAGGTCATATTTTTTAGTTCAAACTTTGATTTATCAGTGAGGGCAGGTCCAACAAAGGCATCAAACCCACTCGCTATTATCTCATCAACGATTAAGTGACCTTCTGTGCAGTGATCTAGAGTTAACTTAACATCAAACTCACGAGCTATTCTTAAAGCAGTAAGAATATCATCAGCACGGTGCGCATGTGTTTTTAAAGGAATTTCTTTCTTAATAACGGGAATCATTGCTTCCAGTTTCATATCATACGTTGGCATTTCACTTGCATCTGCACCAGCTCGTTCTATTTGAGCAAGGTAGTTTTTAGTCTTTACTAGCGTTTCGCGTATATAAGCAGCCGTTTGCATTCTTGTTTTAATTTTATCAGCTTTATAAAATCTTTTAGGGTTTTCACCAAAAGCACATTTCATTGCAATAGCATCTTTCACAATCATTTGATCAATCGCATGACCACGTGTTTTAAACGTTGTGAAGGTTCCACCAATGACATTAGCGCTTCCAGGACCACTACACACCGTTGTAACGCCTCCAGAGGCAGCTAAAGCAATAGTTTCATCCATAACATTTAAACCATCAATAGCTCTTACATGAGGAGTTACAGGGTCGCTTGTTTCATTAACATCATCACCTTCAAAACCAATGGATGACTCGCACATTCCTAAATGGCAGTGCCCATCAATAAACCCTGGATAGATATTTAATCCTGTACAATCGATAACTTCACATCCATCACTATTCAAATTAGCTCCAACTTCAGTTATCTTACCTTCACTGATTTTCACATCACCTACAAAGGTTCCCATTTTATCCATACTATAAACTAAACCATTCTTAAGAATCATCATATTTACGCTCCTTATGCGATATCTTTAATCGGCATACAATCAATGATTGTTGTTTTAACTTTCTTAAACATAAACAAATTATACAACAAAGATAATCCTTCTGCAATTGGGAATGCAATCCATCCCCAATAAGGTCCACAAATCGCAAATACTACATAGGCAATTGGCAACAATAAGAAGATTTGTCTTAGTATTGAAGATATCATGGTTACCTTCGCCTTTGATAAGGACTGGAAGGTTGAAGATAATGCAATACTTAGTCCCGCTATTGGGAATGAGATACTTAATATACGTAATGCAACAACACCCATATTGAATATTTCACCTTCTGCAGAGAATATTTTCATTAATAGAGAGGGTATTAATTGGAAAACGCCTAAAATGGCAAATGTATAGATTAAAGCTAGAGTTACAGCAAACTGAATTGTCTTCTTAAATCTACTTTGATTTAATGCGCCATAATTAAAACTCAAAATAGGTAAAATACCTTGGTTCAAACCAAATAAAGGCATAAAAGCAAAACTTTGAAGTTTAAAGAAAACACCCATGACAGTAATTGCTGAATCCCCGATTTGAGACAAGATTAAGTTCATACCAGTAATAGAGATTGAACCCATAGCTTGCATAATGGCTGTAGGTAATCCAATATTAATTATTTTTCGTAGAATATGGCGATCATATTTAAAGTCACGAAGAGAAATACTGAGGTGATCCTTCTTTCTAAACATGAAGATGAAGGCTAAAATCATCGCGCAGAATTGACCAATAACGGTAGCATAAGCTGCACCTGCAGCACCCATTGCTGGACATCCAAAATAACCGAAGATCATAATTGGGTCTAAAATACAGTTAACAATAGCTCCAAATAATTGGACGCTCATTGAAGACATCATATCACCACTACCTTGTAGAATCGAGATAATTGTTTGAGCCATCATTTGTGAGAAAGAGAAAATTAAGATAATTTTAGTATATGCAATACCAGCACTGATAACTTCAGCGTCCACTGAAAACATAGGTATGTACAAATCAACGGCAAATAAACCTAGTGCTAGCAAAATAAAGTAGAGACACATCGTTAATACGATGCCATGTTTCGCTGTACGTTGAGCATCCTCAAAGTTTTTAGCTCCAAGATTACGAGAAACGCAAGAGTTAATTCCCACTCCAATACCTACAGATAAAGCAACAATAATCATCTGGATAGGAAAGGCTAAAGAAACTGCAGTTAGTCCAGCTTGTGAGTATTGTGATATAAAAATAGAATCGACAATGTTGTACATGGCTTGGACTGTCATTGCTAATATAGCAGGCAGTGACATTGATAAAACTAATTTAGGTATTGGCATTGTAGCCATTTTATTTTCTTTAATATTCATGAATTTCCTCCTTATTGAAACGTGTACGATAGACACAACGCTGACAAAGCGGTTCATTTAGAATGCCTTGCCTTCGCTCATTTTCTCTTAGTTTAAAATAATTACTTTGAATGATATTATCTAAACACTCTTCAAATATATTTCCCATTTTAGCCGCACCTGTACTATCTAAGCAACAAGGAACAACATCACCATTAGCTAAGATGCCTAACATTTGCTTTAAACCATGACAAGTTCCAACCTTAGATACATGTTCATGTTCTAAGGTTGGCCATGCGAATACTTCATCAAATTGTAGAAAGATATGATCAGCTAACTTCATTGATTCTTTGACTTTAATTTCATGTTTACAATTGAAGGCGGTTTGAAATGCTTGCGCAATCGATAAGCTTTCATTATCTAGATTTCCATTTCGCATATTCCACAAGCGAAGGGAAACATATTTATTCACTTTGGCTAATTCCTTTGCACTGTGAATGATATTGGATAGATAATGTTCCTGATTCGGTCCATTTTGTTCACTAAAACTGTGGACTGAGATATTAACTTGTCTTAAAGCCTCTGCTTTTATTAGCATATCTAGTTGTTTCTCAAGTAAAGTACCATTCGTCGTTATATTAACATAAAAACCGAGTTGATTCGCAATCTTTAAAAATTCTTCTAAATGAGGATGAAGTAATGGTTCTCCAAGTACGTGAAAATACAGATATTTAGTATAGGGTTGTAACTGCACTAATACTAAAGTAAACTCCTCGATACTCATTTGCTTGATTACACGATGATTTTTAATGCAAAAATGGCAACTTAGATTACAGCTATTTCCTATTTCGATATAGACTTTCTTAAAGCGCATTTCTTCACCTCCTTGTTAAATTAAAAAAAGACTCACATAAGTGAGTCAATCATCTGGCAGCTAGTTATCTTC
>F144_Wood_Sandpiper__coassemble_81_pt1 | contig 12082 bp, 10 predicted proteins | sample F144_Wood_Sandpiper__metabat2_low_PE_003 | metagenome-assembled genome bin F144_Wood_Sandpiper
CCCTCACGGCGTTCAGATGGACCTTCTCTAGGTTTGAATTCACCTCTAGGTTTGAAATCACGACGAGGTTTGAATTCACCATCATCTCTAGGCTTGAATTCGCGTTTAGGACGAACAACACCATTCTTTTTATCTAATTCGCGTTGTAATCTTCTTTCTTCTCTTTCATCAGCTTCTTTAATCAAAGCTAAATCAGCTTCTGTTGCAGTTCCGCCTTCAAGGGCAAAACGGGCATTACGCACTGCTCGTTCAGCTTCACGGCGTGCTATCTTCATTTCCATTTTTGCGTTTTCGCGATCTCTTTCTGGTTTGGTTTCATTACTAATTTCTAAATAAATAGCTTTAGCAACGCCACCCATTTTATTAGTATCCGTCATAAAGACAGCTTTGCTCTTTAATTCTTTAGGAGCATTATCCATAATATAAGTATTAGGGAAATCTTCCATCATACCACTAATAGCTAAGGTCCCACCAACAATCATCACTTCATATTTATTCACATCATAGCCAAGACAAGCTTTCTTCATCATTGATTGATAAGAAGCATTTATATCGGTAATAGTGAATTCATATTCATTAATACGGTGGATTGTAATGTTTTCTAATAAATCTAACTCATTAAGTGCATCACGAACAATAATAGGATTATTAGAGAAACATTCGATACGATAGAATTTAACTAAGTCTTGATTTAGTTCATCTAAAGCTTTTACATTATCAACAAAGTGGTTATTAACAACTAAAGGTTTAACCGATTTAAGAGTAGCTTTACTCATTTTTAATACTTGAACACGGCAACTCATATCAAGCAAGGCTCTTTCAGCTTGGGGAGAATATACTCCTTGATCTGTATCACATTGATAAGCAATTTTACTTTGGTCTAATATTTCGGTAACTTGGTTGAAAGTTTCTTTATTCATTGTTAATTCTTTAAGAACTTTATCATTCTCATTGATATATAAAGCCCCATCCATTAATATTTTATGACAACGTAATTTTGCTTGATTTAAAACAAGCGATATACGCTGAGCATTTCTTGAAGTTAATAAAATAAATTCTTTTCCTTTATTACGAGCACATTGAATAGCTTCTAAGTTTGTAGCTAATATTTCATAGTCACTGTTTAACAGTGTTTCATCTAATTCTGATGCAATTAATTTAATCATCGGTTGATCCTCTTATTTCCTTTGCCATTATAGCATAACTGCTTAATCTAAACCATGTTTCTTTTAATAAGCGTTTGTATTAAAAAGCTGTTAAGTGTTTTTTATTTAATTGAATGTATAGATATAAAGCAGCAATTAATTCATTACCTAACATAGTATAAATAGTGATAGGTTCTAAGACAAAATTACTTTTTATCAAGTGATAGTATAAGATTTTCATTACTTGCTTACTATTCATCACTGAGAATATTTTTAGAACATTGGCAGGAGTAAGCGTTGATAATACTTCTTCGCTATCTTCACCATAAGTAGTAAATTCATGGAGAACAAGTTTTCTCAATTCAGAATAAGAGTAAATTTCAAGATAATCAATCTCAAGAATTTGAGCACATATCTCTAACGCTGCATTTTCATAATCTTCAATTTCAAGATATGGCTTTCTAGCGAAGTCACGTAGGTTTTCGCTTAAAGGTTGAGGGTTGAATGCTTTAATTTTCTTGCGAATAGATCCAGCATTAATTTCAGCTTCTAAATAAAGAATCATATTATAGAAAGTTCTACTTGTTGAAGATTTGCGCTTACCTCCAGAAAAGGTATAACGGAAACCGTGGTATTTTTGGAAGGCGCGCATTGTATCTAAATACCCTAAGCGAATACGGTGGTCGATATCTTTCTTATCAAAATCCAGGAAACTACCTATATCAAAACTTGGGATGATATAGGTAATATTAGGTCGGTTCATATATTCCATATGAATGGGATTTTTATAATTTAAATCAACTAAAATAAAACGGTCAGCGCCCATTTTTTTAGCTAAACGAAGAGGAAGATTATCATAATAGCCACCATCTATATATCCTTTTTCATTAAATTCATGAACAGGAAAAGCGGGAAAACAAGAAGCAGAAGCAAGTAGGTAATCTTTCATCATTCCTTCTTCCATTTCACTTTTCGTGATTTGAACGGGTTGAAGACTAGGGTATTCGACAGTAACTAAACCAAAATCAATGGGTGATTTTCGAGCTTTTTCTTCATCACAAAGACGTGCAATCATATCCTTGAAAGGAGTAATGTCAGCTCCTTTATGAGTTATATAGCCTTTAAAGAAAGGAATGAATCGATTAGTTTGGCTGACAAGTGTGTCAATGTTTCCATTAATCGAAATACCGTTATTCATTACCTGGGAAATATCCATGTTATCCCAAAGGTCATAAGCGACTTTAAAATCATCTTGTACCATTAAACAACCAATGAGTGAACCAATACTTGTTCCAGTAACAATGTCGACAGATAACTTTAATTCCTCAAAGGCTTGGTAGAAACCAATTTCATAAGCTCCTTTTGAGCCTCCTCCAGCAAGTACAACGGCAGTTTTCATAAGTTCAGTCCTCTCTATCTATTACTATTATAAGGTATTATTTTCATACTAACAATTCATAATTAAGAGAAATTTGCATAAATTAGATTGAGGTGAACCTAATGAGCTTCAAGTTAAAGTGTTTAGGCATAGTTCTTTTTGCGTTTTATACTGTTTTTTTATGGCAACAACTAGGCAACGACTTACTAATTAGCGAGACAAAAGGGATTGAGAAAACACCTGTAGAGATAATTAAGGAGGATAAGGTTGATCAGTTAGTGACCGTATTTAGAACGAGTGGTGAAGTTGTGATTCCTTTGGAAGAATATTTAATAGGAGTTGTGGCATCTGAAATGCCAGTTAGTTTTGAAAAAGAAGCATTAAAGGCACAAGCAGTAGCAGCTAGAACTTTTGTCGTTAAGCGAAGTTTTAGTGTAGATGATACAACTAGTTCACAAGTGTATAAGAGTGAGGAAGAATTAAGGAATCAATGGGGTGATAAGTATGAAGAATATAATCAAAAGATTCAGGAAGCTATTGATCAAACTAAAGGGGAAATATTAACTTATGAAGGTGAAGCTATAACGGCTGCTTTTTTCTCAAGTAGTAATGGTATGAGTAATAATGCTGAAGATTATTGGGTAAGCGAGACACCTTATTTAAAGGCAGTTGATTCTCATTGGGATAACGAGAGAGAGGGAAATGAGCGAATTTTTAATTTTACACCGAATGAAATAGCCAATGCACTTAATGTTGCTTCTGGAAATAATTTGCGTGTGAGTTCAACTTTTCCTAATGGTTATGTAGCAGAGGTAGAGGCAGATGGAGTGATTTTTAGTGGTAGAGCAATTCGTGAAGCGCTCAAACTATCATCAAGTTCTTTCACAATAACAAGCAATGACGATCGTATTCAATTTAATTGTTTAGGGAGTGGCCATGGTATTGGTATGAGTCAATATGGTGCTAATGGAATGGCGTTAGAAGGATATGATTATCAAAGTATTTTATTGCATTACTATCAAGGCGTAAAAATTTCAGACATTGTGTATAATTGACTTTTGCTTGGGAATAATCAAGCATGAGGTGATACCATGATTGCTTATGAAAAGAAATCAAAATCAAAAAAAGCATTTATTGTTAGTTTAAGTTTTATATTGTGTGTCAGTGTCGCTTTTTTAACGAAACAGTTACTTGACCAAAGAAACATTGATACTCCCGTTTTTAAAGAAGACACACCTGTTATTACGCTTCCTGTAGTGGCAGAGAAGGTGGCAAATCCATTTGATGTAGAGGCAACACTCGCTATTGACTACTTTGATGGAACAAGTAAAGATGTCCCTAGTGTTATTGAGTTTGAAGGTGTTTATCGTCCATCACAAGGTTTAGATTTCACGAACAATGACGAAGAATTTGAAGTGTTGGCTGCACTTAGTGGGGAAGTTACTAGAGTAATTAGTGATCCATTATTTGGTCATTCGCTAACAATCAAAACGGATAATATTGAAATCACATACCAAAGTCTAAAAGATGTGAAACAACAAGTGGGAGATAAAATTACCCAAGGAACGAGTTTGAGTTTAGCTAGTAAAAATATTTATAATGCTCAGCTAGGAAACCACTTACATATCGTGATTGAAAAAGATGGTAAAATCGTTGACCCTAAAACAGTTCTAAACTTGAAATAGTACCATTTAGGTACTATTTTCATTTCATAAGAAAATTGCTTTATAAAAAGTAGAAATGTGATATAATGAAAATGCTAAAAACTAGAATTATGGAGGACACATTATGTTATTCACTAAAGAAATAGGTATCGATTTAGGTACTGCGAATTTACTTATTTATGTTAAAGGAGAAGGTATTGTCATTGATGAACCTTCTGTTGTTGCGATAGATGCGGAAACGAAAAAATGTTTAGCTGCTGGACAAGAAGCTAAAGATATGTTAGGAAGAACACCTGGAAGAGTATTAGCTATTCGTCCATTAAAAGATGGTGTTATTGCAGATTTCGAAGTCACTGAAATTATGTTAAACTTCTTCCTAAAAAAATTATCTTTAAAAGGAATGTTCCAACGCCCAACTATTTTAATCTGCTGTCCAAGTAACATTACTTCAGTTGAAAGAAATGCGATTCGTGACTGTGCTTACCGTGCTGGTGCGAAAAAAGTATATATTGAAGAAGAACCAAAAGTTGCAGCCGTTGGTGCTGGACTAGATATTTCTAAACCAAGTGGAAACATGGTATTGGATATAGGTGGTGGAACAACTGACGTAGCTGTTTTATCATTAGGTGAAATTGTTTCTTCAACTTCATTGAAGGTTGCTGGAGATACATTCGATCGCGATATTATTAAATTTGTTAAAGAAGAAAAGAAATTATTAATTGGAGATCGTACTGCTGAAGAAATTAAAAAGAAAATCGGTACTGCTTGGAAAGGCTCTCGTTCAGAGATTCTTGAAGTAAGTGGTCGTGACTTAGTTACAGGTTTACCAACATCAATTTCATTAACTTCAGAAGAAATCGAAGCAGCAATGCGCGAAAGCTTACAAAATGTAGTTCGTGCATGTCGTACAGTTCTTGAACAAACACCTCCAGAATTAGCGAGTGATATTGTAACTCGCGGAGTTGTTTTAACCGGTGGTGGAGCCTTACTTCACGGTATTGATGAATTACTAAAGAATGAATTACATATTCCTGTTTATGTTGCTGAAAATGCATTATGTTGTGTTGCTGAAGGAACTGGAATTTTATTAGAAAATCTTCATTTAGTACGCTAATATAAGAGGAATGAGGTGGCTTTATGCAATGGATTATGTATCTATTGGTTCCATTTCTTATTGCAGCTATAAGCACGCCAATTGTAAAATGGATTGCCAAAGAATTAAAAGCGTATGCTGAAATTAATGAGAGAACAATTCATACTAAAATAATTGCTCGAATTGGTGGCGTCGCTATCTATGTTGCTTTTATTATCTCTATGGCTATCTTTATGAAAGCCGATGCACAAATACGAGGCGTGTTAATTGGAGCGACGATTATGTTTATTGGTGGATTGATTGATGACTTAGTGAATTTATCACCAAAAAATAAATTTGCCTTTCAATTTGTCGCTGCCTTTATCTTAATGTTTGTTGGAAGAGTTATGCTAGATAAAATATACTTACCACTCGGTGTAACCATTGATATGGGGATTGTGTCCTTCATTGTGACTTTTTTCTGGATTACTGGTATTACCAATGCTGTCAATTTAATTGATGGATTAGATGGCTTAGCTGGAGGTATTTGTGTTATCATTTTATTGGTTGTTGCATCACTTTCTATGATTGATGGACGACTTGATATTTGTATGCTTGCTCTCATTTTAGCTGGGGCAATTCTAGGCTTTCTCTTATTCAACTTTCATCCTGCTTCAATATTTATGGGTGATTGTGGAGCCTTATTCCTTGGATTTATGGTTTCAGCAATCTCGTTAATGGGTTTTAAAAGTTCGACATTTATTACATTAGGATTACCTATACTACTCTGTGCAGTACCTATTGTAGACACGTTAAGTGCTATTGTACGTCGTAAATTAAGTGGTAAGCGCTTTGATGAAGCTGATAAGAATCACTTGCATCATGTACTGATGCGTCGATTTGGTCATCGAAATACTGTCTTAATTCTATATTCAGTGACTGCAAGCTTTGGAATTGTAGCGTATATTTATATTTTAAATCAGAAATTAGGTTTGTTGTGCTTATTTATTATGGCTTTAGCGGTGGAAATGTTCTTAGAAAAATCACATATGATTTCATCTTCATATCACCCTCTAGTCTCATTTATGAACTTGGTCTTCAAAAAAGACAAGAAAAAAAAGAAGGATAGATTAAACAATACTAATGACAAATCAGAAGCTAGCCATTAGCTTCTTTTCTTGTAAGAGGAGGAATATTATGAAAAAACTAGGATCAATTATATTATGTGTGGTACTCGTCTTAAGTGGTTGTTCAAAAGAAATGGTTATTACTTTAGATACAGATTCAATCACTGTAAATGTTCATGAAGAATTAAGTGATGAAACCATATTGAGCTATGTTAAGTGTGATAAACTTGCTTGTCCAGAAGAAATGGTTTTTGATATCTTTAAAAATGACTTAGATTTAGGCAAAGTTGGAAGTTATACGATTGATGTAATGATTGAGGGTAGTGGTTATCCATTACGTATTAATGTGGTTGATAAAGAAAACCCTATTATTTCTATTGCTCCATTCGAAGTCTTACAATATGAAAAGATTATATGGGATCAGGCTATGTTAGATAGAATCAATTTAACTCTAAATGATAATGCTACAGCCAAGGAGCCTTTGTTTAAGAGTTTAAAGGTAAGTGAGTTAAATACTGATGTAGTGGGCATTCAAGAAGTAACGTTTACTATTAAAGATGCAAGTGGTAATGCTACTGAACAAAAAGTAAATGTCAATGTCATAGCGAAACCAGTAGTGATTGTACCACCATTACTCCCTCCTGTATTACCTCCAGTGGTTGAACCAGTGCCAGAGGAAAACCCAACTGAGGAAGAAGTGGATGAGCCACAAACAGCCGATCCAACACCTGAGGAACCAAGTGAAGAGGTTGAAACTAGTACAAAGATTACAAAGACGACAGCAAAAGATATTCTCAGTGTTTTATCAACATCAACGAAATATGAAATTCTATACATTTCACAAACTTGGTGTTCTCATTGTCATGCTTTTATTAAAACATTAAGTAGTTATCTTGATGCTCGTGAAAATATTCAAGTGCTTGAATTAGTTCTTGATTTAGAACCAAGTGAAGATATAAATGAAGTGGATGAAGAAGGAAAAGATATTGCTAAAGTTATCTATCCGGATTTTGAAACGATGAAAAAGACATACGAGATGGATTTTGTAGGAACACCATGTCTTTATATCTTCAAAGATAAGAAAATAGTCGCTTCACTAATTGGGAATGAATCGATGGAAAATCTTGCTTTATTTTTAGATGAGATTGATAATTAAGTACAGACGAGGTTAAATCCCTCGTTTTTTTTCGTTATAAAGTGATGTTTTACTCCTTAATTCGACATAGTTTGAATGATTATTTAGTTAAAATAAAAGAAAAAACAAAAATATATTAAGAATTATCAGTTTCTGAGCATACTAAGTAAGTGGAGGATGAACTATGCAAGTAAAAGAAATAGAAGCCTTTTATGATATATGCGCATCAAAGGATCAGCATTTAATTAATAAAGAATGGAATCGATTATGGAAGTGGTTTATTAAAGAAAAAGAAAATGAGTATTCTAAGATATCACATCGTGAAGGTATTCAACGTCTAATAAGTGAAAAGAATTATAATGCAAGACGAGATGTACAATCAAGTAAATCGTTAGGTATTCAAATTAATCCAGGAGATATTTGTTATATTGATTTTGGACAAGCATATCTATATGAAGCTGGCTATCAGCACTTTGGCTTAGTTTTATCGATTGTTCATTATAAAGCATTGGTTATCCCAATGACGAGCAATGCCGCTACATACAAACGTGCCTTTGATAAACAAGGCGATTATTTATATCCACTAGGAAATGTGGAAGGATTATATCGTGAGTCAGTCTTGTTTTTAAACGACGCAAAATTTATCAATACCGCTAGAATTATTGATGTGAAAGCTCATTTAGATATTGATAGTCAACGATTTATTGAAATCAAAGAAAAATTCAAATCGTCAATTCTCGGATAAACTTCGACAAATACCTTGAACGTTTTTCGATACAATACGCACAAAGAGGTGCACGAGATGAATGAGTTAATGATAAGAAGAAGTATCAAGGTACAAAAAGTACAATTGAATGAAGGAGTAGTGTTAGCATTTGGAGGAACAATTGGTTTATTACCCTTTGAATCTGCTTATTTCTTAATAGCGCCACTCTTTTGTTTTTTCCTAATACGTTCAAAAAAGGAAAGTATATATTTTACACTTAGTTTAGCTGTTGTTAATGTGTTGATGTATCCTAGTCAATATTTAGAACTAACAGCCTTACTGTTGGTCATCTTTTTATGGTTTCAGTGGACAAGAGTATTCCATATTGTTACGAGTGATACCTTAGGGTTACTCCTACCAATTACCACAGGTATTATAGCTTACTTTAGTGGAACTAAAGTAAGTGTCATTGTCTTGATAATGGCTATTGAATATGTATTTGCGAAAGATATCTATGATCATTTCAATTGGTTGAAAAAAGAATTAAAATTACCACCTTCGATATATGGCATGATTATTTTTGCCTTAGGTGTATTTTCTATTATTAGCTTCCCTACATACCCCTTATACTTTTCACTGATTATGTTTACCCTCTTGCTATTTATCGCGAAGGTGAAGACAACCCTGTTGCTTTACCTTTTATTTATCGCTTATTTCCAACCAATCTTACCAATTGAGGTGTTTGGAGCCTTATTAATTTTATATACATTGAGTACTAAAGGCTATTTGATGAATATATTTATGATTGTTTTAGGGATGCAAATGACCTATAGTATCGAGAATGTATTGATTGGTGCTACAGTATTTATCTTATTTAATTTATTAAGAATTAGTGAAATTCCTTTTGAGGAACTTGAAACAAGTAAGGATTATCTTCAATTAAATAAAGTAGCCTTAATGAATAGACAGTTAAACAACTTTTCAATTATCTTCGATCACTTAGCTGATTATTATACTGAAATATCTGAGATGGAATCAGAAGTATTAAAGAGTATGGCAAAGGCATTAAGCTATACAGCAAGCTACTGTACGCATCATAGCATAGATAGTGATGTTAGAATGACTCAGTTGTTGGATTTGCTAGATGGCTATAAGATCATTGTTGAGGATTGTCGGCTACAAGAAGACGATCAAGGGTGTATTCACCTTGACTTAGATTTAAAAGATTTCAAGAAACAGGAAGTTACTGATACATTAATTCCACTACTAAATCATATCTTGCCGACTAAAATGGAACTTGTGGATAAGAAACAAAACCGTGTCTATTCAGGGATATATTCATATTCCTTTGTTAGCTGCGCTCCTATCCAAATTGATGCTTATGCAGATAGTATAACGCATGAAATGAGTGCTTGTGGAGATAGTTTCTCTATCTTCCGATATGCTAGTAATGTGCTTTGTATGATTAGTGATGGGATGGGAAGTGGAAGTACGGCAAGTAAGATATCGACTAATATTACCGCAATATTTCAAAGAATGGTAGCAAGTGGAATTCCTCAAATTGAAGCAATACGCTGTATCAATAAATTGATTCAATCTGATCAATATGCAACAATGGATGTTTTATCTTTTGATCGTTATCGCAAGAGTGTAACTGTCTGCAAATCTGCAGCTTGCCCAACTTTTCTAATCCGACAAAGTGAACTATATGAAATAAATGGTTCTTCTTTGCCTGTTGGTATTGTTGCTTCTATTGAGGTGGATAGCGTCAGTGTTGAGGTAGAAAAAGATGACTGGTTCTTAATGGCTAGTGATGGTGTTTATATTGATGAAATATATCGTTGGATACATACTAAACGCAATCTAAGTGCTAAAGATGAAGTAAATACAATGATGAATATTTTAAAAGAAACAAGAAGAAAAGATGATTCTACGTTTTTATTAGCTCATGTAATCTAAAGAAGAAACAAACCTCTAACGGTGAATTAGAGGTTGTTTTATTTGTGTGCAATTATGTTATATATATGCGATAAATAGGTTGTGTGTTATAATATCGAAGGTGATAAGATGGAAAATAAAAGATGGATAGTCGGTGTGTCAGGTGGCTGTGATTCAATGGCTCTTCTTGATAAGCTATATCAATCAGGATATCAGGTAATCGTTGCTCATGTTAATTATCAAAAACGTGAGACAGCTTATCGTGATCAAGAAATCGTTGAACATTACTGTCATGAACGTTCAATTCCTTTTTTATTGAAATTAGATGAAGATGAACACCAGGGAAATTTTCAAGCTTATGCAAGAAATCTACGTTATGCTTTTTTTAAAGAAAACGTTAAAAAATATCAATGTTTAGGTGTTATGATTGCTCATCAAAGTGATGATGTTATTGAAACTTATTTACTACAAAAACAACGCAAATCGATCCCAATAATTTATGGTTTACAAGAAGAAGTTAGAATTAATGGACTATTGATTAAACGTCCACTTTTATCAATGAGTAAAAAACAATGTCGAGAATATTGTGAAGAACATCATATCAAATATGGTGAAGATGAAAGTAATCATGGTGATGATTATGCAAGGAATCGTGTACGACATCACATTGTTGAAAAGCTAAGTGATGAAGAAAGAAACAATTATTTTGAAGAAATTAAGTTGAAAAACAACGAGAAAAAAGCAATGGATCTTTACTGTTTGAATATTGCGGAAAGTTACGCAGAAAGACTTTCAATCAAAGATTTCTTAAAAGAAGATAGTCAATTACAAAAAGTGATTCTTCGTCATTGGCTACGATTATGTAAAGCAGGAGTGCATTTCAGCAGTAAAATGATTGAAAATATTATACAATGTATAAACCAAGATCATAATTGGTCGATTGATTTAAAAGAAGATTGGCAATTACAACGAAGTTATGAAGCCTTATTGTGTATTAAAAAAGATAGTGCTTATGAATATAAATTTACATCAATTCAAGAATTTAATTGTGAATATTTTAAAATAAGTAAGAGTGGTAATTCTTTACAAGCCGTCACGTTAAGAGATGAGGACTTCCCAATATGTGTACGTTCTCCTAAAAAAGGAGATTGTATTGAGCTTAGATTAGGCACTAAAAAGCTGAATCGGTGGTTTATTGATAGGAAAATTTCACATAATGAACGGAAAATTTGGCCTGTTCTTGTGAATAGTATGGGAAATGTCATTTTAGTACCACAAATTGGGTGTGATATTGAACATTTCTCTAACAAACCTAGTTGTTTTGTGATAAAATAATAAATATACTTTTAGGAGGAGTTAGTAGTATGCATCACGATATTAAGAAAATACTAGTTAGCGAAGAGGAAATAGTTGCTCGAAGCATTGAACTAGGTAAACAAATTACAAATGATTATAAAAAAGATGGTGAAGTTCCTCTAGTTGTAGCTTTGTTAAAAGGTTCTGTCCCTTTTTTATCAGAAATCATTAAGCATATCGATTTAAATATCGCCATCGATTTTATGGATGTGTCAAGTTATGAAGGAACTCAATCAATTGGTGATGTTCAGATTAATAAAGACTTAGATGGTTCAGTCAAAGGAATCCCTGTTTTATTGGTTGAAGATATTATTGATACAGGGCGCACATTAACTGAAGTAAAACGCTTGTTGAAAAACAAAGGTGCCAAGAGTGTTAAGGTTGTTTCTTTACTTGATAAACCTGAACGCCGTGTCGTTGAAATTGAAGCTGAATATGTTGGGTTTAAAGTACCTAATGAATTTGTAGTTGGTTTTGGTTTAGACTATAATCAACGTTATCGCAATCTACCTTACGTAGGTGTATTAAAAGATGAAGTTTACCAATAAGTAATTGAAGGAG
>F144_Wood_Sandpiper__coassemble_83_pt1 | contig 11859 bp, 11 predicted proteins | sample F144_Wood_Sandpiper__metabat2_low_PE_003 | metagenome-assembled genome bin F144_Wood_Sandpiper
GAATGAAACAATTATGTTTCTCTCCCTTTTTTAATACTTTAAGAAATTGGTTTCGTCAGAAGAAATTAACTAAGAGTAAGAAAAATAATACTCTATAAAGAGCATTATAAAAACAACATAGAATTTAATTATTTAATTTCAGTTTAATACATTGTATGATTACACCTAGGACAACACATTTGATAAGTTTTATCATCAGAGAATTCATTGAGTTCTTCAAGTATCCAAACTGGAACTTCTTCTTTGTACCCGCAATTCTCGCATTTCATCAAAATACTACTTTCTGCCATAGCAGGACGAGAAGCATAACGCATACAATAATTAACACAGCCATTAATATTTTTACTATTGGTTTCTTTATTATATTTTAAATCATCTTTCATAGTACGGGCATAGACGTAAAAACCTTTATCTTGTTTTTTGTAAATTTGATTAACAATAGGTTTAAAAGAAGGACCCATTGATTCTTTTAACAATCTCAAAAGTTCAAATTGAAAGGTGAAGCGAAGTTTATTAAAGTCGAAGTGGTGAAAAGAAATGATTGAATCATTGTCAGGATCATAAACAAGGTCAAAATTAGGATAGACAGAATTGCAGAGAAGAGAGCGTTCAACATTATTGAGAACGTAAGAACGAGCTTTACCTGAAGAATCAAGTGGATAAAGATAATCAAGGTGATCGAACATAATAGACTTGATTTTATTATTAATTGGGTAGTTTTTAACATCGCTATGATAAATATATTTATTAAGCTTTGTGTATATATGGGTGTCCATAACTATATTATAAAAAAGGGATTATCGTTTGCCAATCCTAACAGGCGAATTTATTCTACTTTTTTTAATATTTTTACTGTCAAATAGCATATACTGTAAAGAGGAGGAATAAACATGAGAAACTATTTCGAAGGATGGTATTTTAAACATACAATGAATGAAGATAATTTAATATTTATCCCGGGGTATCATCGAGAAAATGGGGTAGAAAAAGCTTTCATTCAAGTGATCTATAAAGACGAATTCAATTATTTTGAGTTTGATAAAAAAGAACTAACGATGGATGAAACTCAAATTGTTCAGATTGGTTTAAATAAGTTTTCTCTAAATAAGATAGAAATTAATTTAGAGAATGAAAGTATTAAAATAGTTGGAAACATTATTTATCAGAATATTACTCCTCTTACATATAAAATTATGGGTCCATTTTCCTATGTGCCTATTATGGAATGTAAACATGAGATATTAAGTCTGCACCATCAGTGTACTTTTGATCTTACTATTAATGAGAATATAATCAAAACGGGGGGTATTGGTTATATTGAGAAAGATTGGGGAACTTCTTTTCCAACTAGTTATTGTTGGTTACAAGGGAATGACTTTAACCAAAAAGCGAGTGTATTTGTTGCAATCGCAAGTATTGATTATTTTAAAATATCATTTACTGGAATTCTTGGAATCGTTTATTTTAATAATCAAGAAATCCGCTTTGCTACATATTTAGGAGCTAAAGTTGTGAGATGTAATAATACACAAATAGTAATCACTCAAGGTAGTTATAAACTCTTGATTCATATGACAGAAAAAAAAGGGGTTGAATTACCAGCTCCAATGAATGGAAGTATGAAAAGAACAATCCATGAAACAATTAAAACAGCTATGCGTGTTCAACTATTTCATCATAAACAATGCTTATTTGATCAAGCTAGCATGAATGCAAGTGTTGAAATGGTAAATATGATTAAATAATTACTTTAATAAAGCTTCACATTGTTTAAGTAATTCTGAAAAGGTAGGGTTATCTTTAATAAAATCATATTCATTACTTGTTTGGATATCATTTAATAATGAAGAAGCGATAAAATGATAGAAAGAAGGAGATAGCGGTTTTAGTTTTATAGAATCATAAAGCGGCGAATTTACTTCCACAGGTAGTTCCTTAAATACTTCAAGAAAACCTCTCATCAATTCTATTGTTTTTTTAGCATCTGATTCATTGACGGCTATTTCTAAATGAGCAGTATAACTAAAACCATTCCATAATTTAAATAGCTTAGAAGAATCAGATATAATTGTAGCTAACTCATTAGCATCTTCAATTCTGTGGTCTTGTATAGCTAAACTCATTAGCTTCATCAATAGTGATTGGATGTTATTTATTGAATTTAATAGTTTATTTTGTAATATATTTAACGCTTTATAGTTTTCACCTTGTTTTATAAATAAATTTGCTCTCCATAAATCCTTATCTGATGTAGTGGGTGGTGTATTAGATAACTTATCAATTAATTGTCCAGCTTCACTAAAATCACCTTTGCTTATTTTCTTTGAGATTAACATAGAAATTACTTGGTTACGAATATCGGCATTATTGCTATCGAGGATACGCATATACAATTCTTCAATTTGTTGTTCATAATGCTCTTTATTTTCAATATTCTGCATAGTTAAAAAGCCATCAAGTAGCATAGCAACATTATAAATCAATAGCTCACAATTTGGATATTTATGAATCCATGACATTGCATCATTGAAACCTATCTCAAAACCATTGATTTGAATGGCTTCAGGTAAAGAATTAACATAACTGTAGACTTCTTTATCAGATAAATCATCCTCAAAAGATAACAATGTATTTAAATCTATTTGAAGTAATCTAGCAAGGGGTGGGAGTAAAGTAATATCGGGGTAACTTGAACCCTTCTCCCACTTATTAACAGCAGGGGTTGAAACGCCTAATCGATCAGCTATCTGTTCTTGGGTTAATGATAAAGAGATTCTTTTTTCTTTGATGATGTGATTTATTTTCATAAGTTTTCTCCTTGTTGATACTCTTATCATATCTTTATTCTAAGAGTTATTCAATTGAGTCCTTGTTAATTTAAGGGATAATTTATTAACTATTAGTTAATATTGATTTATAACTTAGGAGCACTTCTTTAGTAGTGTTCTTTTTTATTGATTAATTTAAATAGTATTTAGTTAATTAAAACCGCTCTTGACATAACATAGGAATACAAGTAAACTTAATTAAGAGTATTAATTAAGTAGGAGGATGTAATGAAATCAATTAAGAATTCAATTGAGATAAAGAGTGTTAATACGAATATAATTCGATCGATTCTTCAAGATAAACAAAAAGCGACTAAGCAAGAATTATCAGCGATATGTGGATTGAGTACAGTGACGATAGGAGCTATTTTAGCTAATCTAGTAGCTAATGGAGAAGTAATTGAACTTGAACTACTACCATCTCTTGGAGGGCGTCCTGCTCATCAATTCTGCTTAAATCAAGATTATTCCCATTTTTTAGTAGCTACACTTCGTGTCAAGAACAGTAAGAATGTACTCACAATGCAAGTGATTAACTTGAAGAATGAAATACTTAAAGAAAGTGAAATAGTGATTAAGGATGTTAATTTGAATAGTATTGATGAATGTGTTCAACCTCTTATAAATAAATATAAAAAGATAAAAGCAATAGGATTTGGTCTACCTGGAATATTGAATAGTGATGTGATTGTATCAAATGATTATCCTCAATTAATAGGTGAAGACTTTATTCGTCATTTTAAAGATAAATATCAAATTGAAGCAGTGATGGCCAATGATGTAAACTTAGCCGTTACAGGTTATGTAAACACCCATCAAATAAGTGAAGGATTAAATGTTTATCTCTACTTTCCCCAACAATTTGATCCAGGAGCGGGACTATACTGGAATAATGCGATTTATGATGGATTAAATCATGCTGCTGGAGAATTAGGATATCTACCCTTAGATATAAATTGGAAAGCTTTGGACTATACTTCTATCAAGGATACAGTACAAGCCTTATATAAGTTAATTAAGGTATATCAATGTCTTCTTGATCCAAGTCAATTTATCTTGGCAGGTGATTTCTTAAGTGAAACTCATAGAGAAGAAATTGAAGATTTATTATATAGACAAGAATATCTATTAAAGAAACCTAAAGTAAAACTCTCTTTTGATTTTGATGAAGATTATGAGATGGGAACAAGATACTTTACACTAAATGCGATAAAGCATAAGACAGAATTATAGGAGAATTTATGGCTACATTATTTTTAATTTTAATTTATATTACCTTTATAAGTTTAGGTTTACCTGATTCTATCTTAGGCTCAGGCTGGAGTGTTATGTATCCTGAATTAGGCGTATCTTTATCAAGCGCAGGGATTATATCGATGATCATTTCCTCAGGAACAATAATTTCAAGTTTAATGAGTGGACGTCTTATAGCACGTTTCACTACAGGTGTATTAACTCTTATAAGTGTTATAATGACGGCAGTAGCCTTATGCGGTTTTAGCTTTGCACCTAATTTTATTTGGTTATGCTTATTAGCTGTGCCTCTAGGACTCGGAGCAGGAGCCGTTGATTCAGCCCTTAATAACTTTGTGGCGATTCATTATGAAGCAAGACACATGAGTTGGTTACACTGTTTTTGGGGTGTAGGAGCAACTGCAGGTCCTTTAATTATGTCATTAATGTTAAATGGACAAGGAGGGTGGAGAAATGGTTATTTAATTATATCCATGATACAAATAGGTTTAGTTCTGTGTCTTATCTTCTCCCTTCCTTTATGGAAGAAATATGATCGGACATCTAAAAACAGCGAAAGTGAAACAAAATATAAACCAGTCAATGTTTTTAAGATAAAAGGAGCTAAACTAACATTTCTCTCTTTCTTCTGTTACTGTGCAATAGAAATGACAACAGGTCTATGGGGAAGTAGTTATTTAGTTCAAAGTAGAGGATTAAGTGCTGGACAAGCTGCACAGTGGATATCTCTTTTTTATCTAGGGATTACGATAGGTAGATTGTTAAGTGGTTTTATTAGTATGAAATTCACAAATTGCCAACTTGTACGGATTGGGCAGTTCATGATACTTTTAGGTATCCTTCAATTATTATTACCTTTACCTAATTTATTCGCAATGAGTGGAATTTGTTGTATTGGTTTAGGTTGTGCTCCTATATTTCCAAGTATGCTCCATGAAACACCGAATCGCTTTGGTGAAGAATTATCACAGTCAATGATGGGTAAACAAATGGCAGCTGCTTACGTAGGGACTACATGTGTGCCACCCATATTTGGATTAATCATTAATTATGTAGGAACATCCATCTTTCCTCTTTTCTTATTATTGATACTAATTATTATGGTTATTTGTGTCATAATATCAGATAAAGTTATCTATCAATTAGAATCAAAAGAGATTAAATCATAGTCATTCTTTCATTAATGACTAGATTCGTATATAATAAGAAGGGTGATAAAAATGAAAAAAGTAACAATTAAAGACATTGCAGCTGAAGCTAGTTTATCAATCGGCGCTGTCTCATTAATTCTAAACGATAAACCTTGTCGTGTTAGTGCTGAGAATAAAGCAAAGGTTAAAGCAATTGCTGAGAAACATAATTACACAGTGAATCAAGCTGCTCGTTCTTTAGTCACTAATTCGACAAAGACATTAGCTTTAATTATCCCTGATATTGAAAATCTTTTCTTTTCTTCTCTTTCAAAAATTATTGAAGTTCGTTGTCGAAAAGCAGGTTATACTTTATTAATTGCTAATTCAAATGATTCATTTGATGATGATGCTGAATTGATTAAAATCATGAATTCAAGAGGAATTGATGGTTTATATATGATTATGAGTAATGAAGCTTATCTTCATAAAGAAAAAGCTAAAGAGATGTTAGATAAAATGCTTGTTCCCTATGTACTCGTCGATCGAGTGTTTGATGAAATTGATTGTGATCAAGTTTGTTTTGATAATGAACTAGGTGCTTACTTAGCTGTTTCACATTTAATTGAATGTGGTCATAAGCATATTGGTTGTATCGCTAATTCGAATTCTAACAATGGTAAACAACGCCTTCAGGGCTATAAGAAGGCTCTTAGCGAACATGGACTATCTATAAATGATGAATATGTTGTTGAAGGTAATTATCGTTTTAATGGAGGCTATGAAGCAGCAAAACAATTAAGTAAGAGCAATGCAAGTGCAATCTTTAGTTGTAATGATATGATGGCGTTAGGTTTCATGAAATATGTGTATGAACAAGGTTTAAAGATACCAGATGATTATTCATTAATAAGTTATGATAACCAACTCTACATTTTTAATCTTGGAGTTGCTTTAAGTGCCATTGATCAAGATGTGGAAGAATTAGGAAATGTAGCTTGTGACTTATTACTAAGAAGAATTGCTCATCCAATAGATCAGAAAGAAAATATTGTTTTAAAACCTAAATTGATTTTAAAAGATAGTGTAAAAGTAAAATAATAAAGATAAATATAATTATAAAAATATATTTACATTTTTTTTGAAAGCGTGTTCAAAAGAAGTTGACAAATTAAAATTTTGAGATATACTTAAAATGTAAATAGGTTAGTTACTCTTTGAGGCTTGTCCTAGATCGCAGATATTTTTGCGCTCGAGGCAGTTTTGAGGAGTTTTTTTATTAGGGAGGTGATTGCTTGAGAGTAATTAAGAATATCCACAACAATATATCGTTATGTTTAGATTCCAAAGGGAATGAAGTGATTGCATTTGGTAAGGGAATTGGCTTCAAAAAACCACCTTATGATTTATCAGTCGCTAGTGTTGAACGTACATTCTACAATGTCAGTGCTGTATATATCGATATGCTCATTCAGATTCCTGAAGAAATTATCGAGATTAGCACTTCGATACTTGACTATGCAAACAACATGTTAAATGGGGAATATAGTACCAATTTAATCTTTACTTTAGCCGACCATATAGGTTTTAGTATCAAACGATATAAAGAAAAAATACATATCAGTTTGCCTTTAGTTCATGAGGTGAAACATATGTATCCCAAAGAAATAGAAATAGGGTACTATGCACTAAAGCTAATAAAAACACGATTGGGTATAGAATTATCTAAAGATGAAGCAGCAGTAATTACTTTACATGTCCTTGAATATGGACTAAATAGTGAGAATGAACAATTCATGTTTAACAATCAAACAAAAATTGAAAAAAGTGTTGAAATTGTAGAGAAGTACATGGAAATTAAAATTGATAAGGAAGGTTTTAATTATTCTAGGTTTGCATCTCATATGTACTTTTTACTTGATCGTGTGCATAGATGCACCTCTGTGAAAAGTGAAAATAAGAAAATGTTTATAAAATTAGTTGAAGAATATCCAAAAACTTATGAATGTTCCAAAAAAATGTTAGAAGTATTAGAAGTTGATTTAAATGATGAAGAACTAATGTATCTCATCCTTCATATCAATCGACTTAGCAGTAGAGAAGAAGTAAAGTAAGTTTTTAAATCTGTATTGGCGCGCGATATAGTTTTAAAATATAAAGCTATTATTGGGAGGAAAAAATTATGGCTAAAAAAAATTATGATGAAATATCGCAATGTATCTATAAATTAACTGGTGGTAAAGAGAATATTACTCGTGCTTACCACTGTATGACTCGATTAAGATTAAATGTTAAAGACAAGGGATTAGTAAATGTTGATGAATTAGGTAAAATTTCAGGTATTGCTGGAACTCAATGGAATGGAGATCAACTTCAACTCATTGTCGGACAGGATGTTGATGAACTATATCTTGCATTCTGCAAGGAAGGTGGTATTGAAGCTGAAAAGAAAATTGATGAAAATCTTGATCAAACAGCAAAGAAATTCACAATTAATACAATATTTCAAACAATGGCAGCTATTTTATTACCTGTTATTCCTGCATTAGCTGGAGCTGGTATGATTAAAGGCTTAATTACGATTATGACTTCTTATATGGGAGTTGATAGTGCTTCTCATATTATTACTGTTATGACAATGGCAGGTGATTGTGCTTTCTATTTCTTACCATTTTTAGTTGCATGGTCGGCATCTAATCATTTTAAAACCAACACTGCATTAGCAATTTCTTTAGCTGGGGTATTGTTATATCCAACTATGACAGCAGGAAATGTAGTTGGAGCAGAAGCTTTAAACTTACTCGGATTACCAATTCCATTTCCAAGATATTTTGGTAGTACAATTCCAATTATCTTAACTGTATTCGTATTAAGTTATGTCTATAAGTGGGTAAATAAAGTAATTCCTAAAAATTTAAGAATTGTGTTTACACCAACTATTGTATTACTAATTATGACACCATTAACGTTGACTATTATTGGACCAGCTGCGATGTATATTTCTCAACTATTAGTTGGTTTATTTAATTTCCTATATGGCTTATCACCTATTATTGCTGGTGCAATTATTGGGGCAACAAGATTATTCGTTGTTATGACAGGTATGCATTTATCACTAAGTACAATTTGTATTGGGAATCTTGCTGAGCTCGGTTATGACTGGTTACTTCCAATGCACACAATGGGAACTCTAGCTTTATTCGGGGCATGTTTAGCTGTTTGGGTAAAATCTAAAAATTCTGAAAACAAACAAATTGGTGCATCGACAGCCATTTCAGCGTTTATTGGTATTACTGAACCAGGTATTTATGGTGTGTTTGTTAAATTCAAAAATGCAATGATTGCTACAATCGTTGGTGGAGCAGTAGGCGGTGCTATCGTAGGTATGTTTGGTGGGCGCGCAACAGCATTTGTTAACTCATGTATTTTATCTACGCCTGTATTTATGACTGAAAATTTCTGGTGTGTTGCTTTAGGTATGGCGGTATCAGCGTCTATTGCCTTTACTATAGTAATGGTTCTTGGCCTTAACGAAGAAAAACAAAGTTAGAATTTTAGTTGCTTATTATAATCAATTAATTAAAACATGGAGGACGTATGGGAATTTTTGAAATATTTAAAAAGAAGCTACCCTAAGTGGCTGATGATAAAATTGTTTCAGTTTGTAAAGGGAAGATGATTCAAGCTACGCAGATTGATGATGCCATATTTGCTCAAGAAATCATGGGGAAAACAGTAGGGTTTATTCCAGAAGATGAACATATTGTTGCTCCTTGTAATGGGAAACTTGAAGTATTATTTCCAACTGGACATGCATTTGCAATTCGTAGAAAAGATGGTACAGGTATTCTTGTACATATTGGAATCAACACGGTTGATATGAATGGAAAAGGTTTTACTTTATTTGCTAAACAAGGAGATGAAGTAAAGGCGGGACAAAAAATCGTTGAGATTGATTTAGAAGCTATTAAAAATGCAGGACTATCGCCTACAACGATGTTGATTATTACTGAACCTGTTGATAACAATAATTATGATTTTATGAACTATGGAGATAAAGAAAAAGCAGAGATTATATTAAATGCATAAAATAAACATTACGAAATAGGAGGTAGTAGTATGTATGTAAATAAAGGTAATTTAAAATTTCCTGAAGGGTTCCTTTGGGGTGGGGCAACAGCCGCTAATCAAATTGAAGGAGCTTGGAATATCGATGGAAAGGGCATGACGATTGAAGACTGTCTGGAATATCGTGAAGTTGGTGTTGCTGATATGCATAAACAATTTGCATTCTCTTCGCAAGATTTGGAAAATGCGTTAAAGGCAGGACCTGAGACTAATTATCCTAAGCGAAGAGGAATTGACTTCTATCATTATTACAAAGAAGATATTAAAATGTTTGCTGAAATGGGTTATAAAGTATTTAGAATGTCTATTTGTTGGTCACGAATATTTACTAATCCAGAAGATGAATTACCAAATGAAACGGGTATTGCTTTCTATGAAGACATGTTTAAAGAATGTAAAAAGTATAATATCGAACCACTTGTGACTTTATCGCACTATGATGTACCTGTTGAGTTAGTTAATAAATGTCGTGGTTGGTATGGTCATGAAGCCATTGATCTATTTGTGAAATATGCTCGAGTTTGCTTTGAACGTTTCGGGAAATATGTTAAATATTGGTTAACCTTTAACGAGGTAGATGCGATGCTTCGCCATCCGGTTACAAGTGGAGGATTAATTGAAGATCAATTTCATGATGTTCCCTTTGAACAAGCAATGTATCAAGCAATGCATCATCAAATGATTGCTAGTGCTAGATCAGTTGTTATCGGTCATGAAATTAATCCAGATGCTGTTATCGGTTGTATGATGACAAAACTTTGCTTCTACCCATTTACGTGCAAGCCTGAAGATAATCTTGCAACTCAACAGCGTATGAGAAGTGTCTATCGCTATGTAGATATTCAAGTATTTGGAGAGTATCCAAAATACTTGGAGAAAGAAATTGCTAATAAGGGATATACAGTTAAATTTGCAGATGGTGATAAGGAAATCTTAAAGCAGGGAATTGTTGATTTTGTTAGTTTCTCTTATTACATGACATCTTGTTGGGCTGCTTCAACGGATGGTTTAGAGATGTCGCCTGGGAATACATTTAATGGAGTAAAAAATCCCTATCTACCAAGTAGCGAGTGGGGATGGCAAACAGATGCATCAGGATTACGGTATTCACTCGTTGAATTATATGATCGTTATCGAAAGCCTTTATTCATTGTTGAAAATGGGTTAGGTGCACGGGATAAGATCACTGAGGATGGTAGAATTCATGATTCATATCGTAATGAATACTTAAAAGAACATGTTTGTGCTATGAGTGATGCTATCAATGAAGATGGTGTCGATTTGATGGGCTATACTTGGTGGGGATGTATTGATTTAGTTTCAGAATCAACAAGACAAATGTCTAAACGTTATGGCTTTATCTATGTAGATATGGATGATTATGGTAATGGTACATTTAAACGCATTAAAAAAGATAGCTTTAATTATTATAAAAAAGTTATCGAATCAAATGGAACTGAAATTGACTAATGAAAATCTTTGCAAGCGATTTAGATGGCACCTTATTAAACAAGGACTATCAAACGGATGAACGTATCAACAATTGTATTCAAAAAGTTGTTGATCACCATGATCTATTTGTAATCGTCACAGGCAGGTCTATTAATGGAATTTCTAATTTAGATTTTGTTAAGAACACAAGTTATTTGATTGTAATGAATGGAGCTATTATTCTTGATAATCAATTCAAGATTCTAAAAGAGACAACCATTGATAGAGATGTTATTAAAGCAATATATAAGAATTATCAAAGTGATAATGTTGAATATATTAGTGGAAAGAATATCTATATGACAATATCCAGAGAAAAATATCTTCATGAGTATTGTATGTGGGATTTATGGAATAAAAAGGTGGGTAATGATCAAGATAATTTAGAGCATCACTTATCAATTTTTAAATTTGATTGCAGATTAGAAGATATCCAAGATATTGTAAAAATCAATATCTTGGAGTTGGATAATAAAAAGCATCAAGAAAAGGGTAGATTCATTAAGCAATTTGATGCATCTATCAGTAACCAGCCGTTTGATTCTCATGTGTTCGAGTTAACATCAAGAAATATATCAAAACTAAATGCTCTAAAGTATTTGAGTAAGATCAATCATTGGAATGACGAAGATGTATATGTTTTTGGTGATGGTGGTAATGATGTAGAAATGTTGAATTACTATCAACATTCCTATGCGCCTAGCAATGCTTCAAACGCAGCTATCAAGGTAGCGAAAGAAATGATTGAAGCCAATTACGATTATGGAGTAAGTAATAAAATACAATCATTGATGTGTAAATAAATAAGAGAAGCTGTAAAGCATTTGATAACACCTTATGCCTTATTGCTTTTTTTACGAGTGATGGTTTTCTGTTCAACTATAAATTGAAATGTATTTAGTTGAAAATTGAAGCGATTATTAGATAAAAATGATAAATGGTCACTCGAAAAAGTGAATGCAAGTTTGGCAACGTAAGTGCAAAAAGTGTCAATAGATTGATATAAAAGGTGATAATAAGGAAAAATG
>F144_Wood_Sandpiper__coassemble_113_pt1 | contig 9310 bp, 6 predicted proteins | sample F144_Wood_Sandpiper__metabat2_low_PE_003 | metagenome-assembled genome bin F144_Wood_Sandpiper
ATTTTATAGAATTCTTCTTTTATGTATCGTTTTGCATCGATATTGCGATGTTTCCTTTTATAAATAAAGAAGATATTAAAAAATGTGAATATTAGAAGTGAAATAACAACTAACGATACTAATAAGATAATCCTATTCATAAAAGAGTTGCTAGGATCAGTTCCAAGCAATACATTGAATTGCAATAGTTGAGAAGAAAACAGCAATATAGACATAAATATCGAAAGGCTAATCAAAAAAATTGTGTATGATTTAAAATTATCAATAGTGAATATTTTTTTTATAAACTTCATTTTATTCCCCCCTTCACAATAGCTGCTTCCTTCATTCTACACTATTGACTTCTATAATACCATAAAATCACAATGAAAAGACTCTAACTCATTATCAAAACAATAAAGTAGCGAAATGTAAGTGATGTAATTATTATATTAAACCAAAAGATAGTATATTAATAAAATACTAATAGAGATTTTCGTTCATTTTTGGACTTATAACAAAATCAGCTTGAATTAAGGAAACTGTAAGTCTCTTTAATTTACTCAGCTAAGTTACCCATGACGTAACGGTTAACCACATTAGGAGCAATCATTTGTTGAATTTCATCAGAGGATTGAGTTTCTCTTTCAATAGACTCAGTTCCTGTTGCTTCACACCAATTCATTGCACATGGTAAGATTTGATTCGGTGCTAACTCATTTGTACATTCTAACGCATCAATTAAAATCTCCGCAGCAGCTTTCCCCTCTTCATAAGCAGGTTGTACCATAGTGGTTACAGTTGGAGAAGAAAAATTAGACCACTCTAAATTATCGAATCCTAACAAACCTATAGTTTTAGGAATAAGATTTCTAAAATCCTTTAATGCCATATAAACGATAGGCAACAACCAACAATTCGCTACAAACACAAGAGTACAATGACAATTGACTTTGAAAGATTAGCAGGATCATGAAATTGACTCCATTCTGGCTCTTTCATAAATTCATTTATAGTATTAATTTCTTCTTTCATATTTTCCTCCATTCCTCCACGCTTCGCGCGTGGGCACAAATATTTTATGAAACTACTACAATTCCAAATGTTGTTGTGTTACCATATAAGAGAGGTAGTACACTACAGAGCACGTGGAGGTGAGTAGGTAATTCTTACTCAAGAATATCCTGAATTTTTATAAGTCGCCATCATCTTTTCAAGCACAAATAAGTAGGACTTAGAGCCTGGACACTTATGATTGTTTCAATCAATGTAGTCGAATAGCTTAGATGATAGTCAATGCTTCCTCTCTTCTTTCAATGAAAGGAGATTTTTTTATGAAAATCGTTCGTCAGATTTGCTGTGGAATGGATGTTCACAAAAACCTTATTGTGGCCACCATTGGTATTACGGATCAAAGTACTCGTATTACCACATACATCCAAAAAGATTTTCTACCCTTAACCCTGATTTATATCGATTAAAAGATTGGCTTAAATCCTATAACTGTTTTGATGTTTGTATGGAATCTACTGGTAAGTATTGGATTCCTATCTTCAATGTTTTAGAGGATGAAATTACAGTTAACCTTACACACCCTAAATATGTGAAAGCTATCAAAGGCAAGAAAACTGACAAGAAGGATTCAAAATGGATTTGTGATTTATTTAAACATGATCTTATCAAGTTTTCTTTTATTCCTCCCAAAGAAATCAGAGCTTTGAGAGAAATATGTAGGTACCGCTACAAACTAATTTGTATGCGTTCTGGAGAACGTAATCGCTATCAAAACTGCATGACTGTTTCAAATATTGGATTAGCTAGCGTGCTTAGTGATCCTTTTGGAAAAACAGCTACTGCTATCATGCAGGAAATGCTATCTTCGGAAGTTATTGACGATTCTAAAATTCTAAAACTAATTCATGGTTCTTGTAAAAACAGAGATAAAATTTTAGACTCAATAATTAATTCTAAGATTGAATCCGATCAACGATTCAAAATGAATGAATCAATGACGCACATGAGAGAGTTGACATCTCATATTCAAGCTTGTGAATTAGAAATGGTAAAGCGAGTTATTCCCATGATGAGCCAATGTAGACAAATAGCTGAACTCAAAGGCTTTGGTCTACTATCTGCTATCATTGTAATTTCTGAAATAGGTGTCGATATGGAACAATTTGAATCTGCTAAACAACTTGCTTGTTGGGCTGGTCTTGCTCCTGCCAATAACGAAAGTGCCAAGAAAAAGAAATCAGTTCGAATTACGAAAGCTGGTCAATATCTAAAACCATTACTTGTCCAATGTGCCTTAGCTTCAACTAAGGATAAAGACTCTTACTTTGGTTTAAAATATAGTAGAATTAAAAAACGTCGTGGTCATAAGAAAGCTATTATTGCGATTGCAAGAATGCTACTAGTTTCCATCTATCACATGTTACTTACTGGTGAAGTATTCAATCCCTCTGATATTGAATCTTTTAAGAATCCTAAGCAAATTCAGCCAAATCATTTAACAACAGATATAGCATTACAGTTCCTTCAACAATCAGGGTATGATATTTCTTTGATTCAACTTCCATCTTGCTCATAGTCATTTATAAATTTCCTTGCGTTTTTACTAACGTCTTTTTAAGTTACCCTTTTTTTTCGTTTTCTCCATTTTTGTTTCACACTTTCCCCTTACAAGTAAAATGATATAATTACCATAGTACATAAAGTAATAGTATGAAAATAATAAAAATCTAAAACCAACAGTAAGGCGACTACTTATTACGTATGATTTTCAACTATTCAAAATAACATAACTCTAAAACTAGTCTTGTTTATATATATCATGTTAGGCGTTTTGCAACTATTCAAAATAACATAACTCTAAAACGGTGGTTGGTTTGTGTTGGTGTGGTTGTTTTGCAACTATTCAAAATAACATAACTCTAAAACTAGTAGCCGAGTCTCTAAGCAATTCACGCAGTTTTGCAACTATTCAAAATAACATAACTCTAAAACATACATTGTATGAAGCTAGTTGATGGGGTTGTTTTGCAACTATTCAAAATAACATAACTCTAAAACGTACTCCTTCAATCGTTCTACAGCGACACTGTTTTGCAACTATTCAAAATAACATAACTCTAAAACCCTTATTTACTCGTGGTCGTTTCTTCTTAGGTTTTGCAACTATTCAAAATAACATAACTCTAAAACTGGATATGAAGTGCCTACATTCCCAGATACGTTTTGCAACTATTCAAAATAACATAACTCTAAAACGATGCTCAACAATGATGTCACCACCATCAAGTTTTGCAACTATTCAAAATAACATAACTCTAAAACAAACAATCGACGATCGTATTCCATCCAACGGTTTTGCAACTATTCAAAATAACATAACTCTAAAACTATAGATACCTTGCTAAAGCAGTTTAAAAAGTTTTGCAACTATTCAAAATAACATAACTCTAAAACCCTCTGCATATCTTAACAACTCTCCACGAGGTTTTGCAACTATTCAAAATAACATAACTCTAAAACTGGCATTTCAGTTGTTGGCGAGTCTGTTTTGTTTTGCAACTATTCAAAATAACATAACTCTAAAACCCGACGCACAAACAACATCACCAAGTACAAGTTTTGCAACTATTCAAAATAACATAACTCTAAAACCCTTTGACGCCGTTTCTAGCAACGCCCTATGTTTTGCAACTATTCAAAATAACATAACTCTAAAACTAGCGCCTATATTATATATATTATTTAAAGGTTTTGCAACTATTCAAAATAACATAACTCTAAAACACCAAGTGCCGATATGTCCCTCCACTTTGAGTTTTGCAACTATTCAAAATAACATAACTCTAAAACCTCAATTCTGGTTTTAAAGTTTTTTTCGGACACGACCCCGCAGTTATTTCAAATAATTAATTTCATATAGATCTTCATCTATAATATAAATTTCTTCTCCATCTATTTTATCATAAAATTGAGTTTCAATACACAAATATTTTACTTTTTTATATATTAAGCTTTTGTATATTTCCTTAATTTCATTAATGTTGAAATATGATTTAAGATTCACAAATACCATGACATTTGAAATTTTAAAATCAGCGTAAATATTAATTAAAGTTAGAAGTTTATCTAACGCTCCGTCTAATTCAAAGACATCAATCTGAAAGTTGTAAAGTTTCAAAATATTCAATATGCTAATTTCTTGGTTAAATGATATTTCAAAATCGATTTCATCTGTATATTGATATAATAATTTACCTAATTTTTTTACTTCGGATTCAATTTTATTTTTTGCTTCAACATCAACGTTAATTGATTTTTCAATTTCTTTAAATAAACTCGTAATAATTTCTCTTGATTTGAAATCAATGTTAAAGAATTCATCAATACATATTAGTTCTTTGCTATAATTGATAATTTTTTTATTATTGTCTTCGATTAGTACATCATTATTACTATTTCCGTTAATATTATCATAAAAGGAATTAACAATACTTCTAAAAATAGGCCTATCAAGTACAATCAACACAGGTAAACGTCCTTCTTCTATTAATATCTCTAGTTCAAACCCCTTAATACGACATATCATAATATAATCAGCCTATCTTCAGTGTCTATTTTATTATTGCTTGAAGAACCACAAATATACTCTATCTGAGCATATTGTTTTTCTGTAACTACGAGCAACTGAACCACCCCCTTTTTTGGCGAATTCGACTTAACTCTTTGTACAACTGATTTCGATACTGATGAATTAATCGCTAGTTTACTATATACACTTTCTTGCATTTGGATAAATCCCTCATCTTCCAAGAACCGATGAAATTTTATGTATGCCCTTCTTTCTGTGTAACTTATTGATGGTAAGTCATAGAATATTATAACTCTCATATATCTATAACTCATATATACTTGTAAAACTTAATGACGCTTGCATCTTCATTCTCTAATGCATTAAATACACTACGAACATAGATACTAATTGCATTAGTTAAATACTGTTCTTTTCCATCAATAGTTACTTTTTTATTCAGAAGATCTACAAGAGCAATTTTATATATATGATCAAAATCTGTATCTTGTTTTTCATAAACAATTTCATCCACTAATATTCTAAATGGTTCCATAATATCTGAAGCTAAATTAAAATGATTAAATTCATTACAATGCTTAATACCAAGTTGAGTTAAATATCCATTCGATATTATTTCTTTATTGAAATTAGATAAAAGAATACTATATCCATAATTTAATGCACTATTTATATTTAGTTCAGTATCTCTATTGAAACCTTTTCCAAATAGTGCATTAAAATACACTTTTGCTGCATGACCTTCTCTGTTAGTAATATCACCTAATAAAAGTTCATCTACATAGCAACTTAATTTATCACTTCCACTTAAATTTTGTTTTTTAAGATGTTTAAGCTGATTGCTGATCTTCTGTTCAATGACTGATGTCCAAATTGATAATTGAACTTCTTTCTTCCAATTAATTTGGTTGCTTATCCGCTTACTAGAATTATGAGCTCCATAATAGGGCACAACTTCAGCTTGTGGATTACGCTTCTCATCACAAAAAATAATTTTAATTTTTTCCTTAATTAGCTCAGAAATTAAATATGTAGTAATACAAACTTCAGTTGAATCAATGAGTAAAGTATTTATTTCAGAAAGATGAATCATAGATGTCTCCTCTTCTCTGATAATCAAATGACCATTACGATAACTTAACTTAGCATGTTTAGTGATGACTACAATACGCCAACTCATAATTTGTATTTCTTTAAATAAAGACCAGTGATAGATTGATAATAAAATGTTGTTTTATCGAGTGGTATTTTCTTTTCTTTAATTCGTCCTGCCGAAGTTGAAATTGCTAAACTATCTTTTGTAAGATTTGCAAAGGAAGGATTTGCTTTTGTGATTTTAAGCATTTCCTTAAGAATAAATTTCTTTTTTGATGAAGCTAAGAATGCATCTCTTTGAGTTACGAATTTTTCTTGTATCGATGTGAATAATGGATAATACTGCTTTAACTTGTTTAAATATTCATCATACACATTCATTACGTCTACATCGGTCGGATCTGGCAATTCATCGTTAAATAAACTGAATAACGTTTTTTGTGACTGCGAACTCAAAATTAATTGTTTGGCATTATTCCATTCACTTGCGCTTGCCATAAAGTAAAGACCACCATCAATTTCCATTAATTGATTAAACAGTATCTTTTCTTTAACAATCGTAATATCGTTGCTTCCAATTTCAGCTTTCAAATATGCCATTAAATCATCTTTTTTGGCATCTGCTAAAAACATAGGAACATTTGCAATAATTCTTTCAACACCTTTTTTAGAAGAATACTCAATCGCAATACCATAAGCGTTTTCTAAGTCAGTGAATCCTCCATATTGAGTAATATCAGCTCTGTTTTTATTTATAGAAATTACCTTGTGCGGAGTATTATCAATTTTATTTTGGATAGATGATTTTTTCTTGATTGTTAAATTAAACAATTGTCCGCGTTTTTCTTCAACTTTTTTAGTTATAAAACAATCTTTGTAGTTGAAAACACTGCGAATTGCTTCAACAGATTTAACGCCCTCCCAAATGACCTCACCTGTTTCCTCAACTGTAATAACTTCGTTACCAAATTGATTTATAATAAATCCATAACCCTTTCGTTTTTTATCCATCTCTTTTAATTCACTTTTGAATTTTCTTAATTGGTTGTACTCAGTGAATATAAATTCATTTTTTAAACTAGGATATTTTTTCATAACAAATGTTCCAATTAAACTAGCTAGATATGCATCTTGAGCATGATGGAAATCATTAATTTCACGCACTTTAAATAAACCGAGTTTAGTTCTGAAATCATGTGAAAGACCTGCTTTGATTGCAACAATATTTGAATCATGATAAACGTTCTTAAATAGATTTGCAACATGCTTAGTTATTTGTCTCGTTTCAACAAGCTGGCGATTAATGAAGCGCATTTCTTCTATTTCTGAGAGACTAGTACGCGTTAAATTACTGAACTTCTTTTCACCTATTAGTTTATACTTATATAGATGCTCCCACCATTTATATTGCTTAGAAACAATATCACTTGATAATAATCTCTTATCCCCCTTATATTGGTTTTCATTAGAATAAACTAGCACTTTATTTTCAATACTGTCATCTTTAATATAAGATTGAGGAATAATGTGATCTACTTGATAAGAACTTAATAATGAAATATCAAGATTCTTTCCACTATACATGCATTTCCCTTGTTGAATATAGTATAAATATAAGCGTTCATTATACAACTTAGTTTTTTTGTCTTCTTTAAATAAAAACTCGTGAGCATTATTAGAATCACTATTATAACTATTTTCATTCTTAATTTCCGTATAAATTTTTTGGAGTTTCTCCACTTTGCTTAATGTTCGTTTTTTATCATCGTCGCTTCTCGCAAACTCGATAAAGATATTTTTTGGATTATGTCCCATAATATGAATAAGTTCTTCTACTATTTGAACAGTTTGCCATATTCCTTTTTTTATTGCCGGTGATCCTTGTAACTCGCAAACTAAATCATTTGTAATTTTCTTTAATTCTACATCAAAAGAGTTTTCACTATCAATGAGCTTATCAAATTTTAGTTTTTTGTTATTAATGATTTGCATAAAATTCATTGTAGTATTTTCTAAACAATCCATTATAGTAACAATATTCCTATTAGAGTCTTTAACACGAAGTCCTGTTAAGAGCATTTTAGAGAAACGTCCCCAACCTTTATATCGTAATTTCAAAATTTTATTAATTCGGATAGAATCAATATTTGGATATTCCCTTTTTATTCTCACTACAAGAATGCGCTTATCTTCATAAACTGATATCCACTCAATAATTTTTTCGATTTCATCATAATGGGATTCAAAATCTTCTCCATAGATGTTCTTAAAATCAATCCATGGTTCTAGAGAAGATGCGAACTCATCCTTTTTTTGAAATCCTTCTATTTTAATTTCATCAAACGAATTACAATATTGTTTTCTAATATAGAAATCTTTTATATCATTACTCTTAACCTTCTTCTTTTGCATAAAAACTTCATCAAGTATTTCCTTTTTTGTTTCAACAGTCAATATCTTACTGTTTATTCTAATTTTATTTAACTCATTAAGGACTTCATATCGTGTGTATAACAGCGATTTCTTAGCTATTACACTTTCCTTACGCAGATAAGAACATGTATTTGTCATCTTTCTTATGAACATCTCGGCGCTCTCTACTTTATCAATTTTGTCATCAAAATTCCAAGGTTTAATAATCCCCTCTTCTTTTCTTTTGAACCATGCAAAATTACTATTCTTATTTAAAGGTCCTACATAATAAGGAACTCTAAATCTAAATAGTGAAATTATTTTATCTTTATTAGTTGCAATGTCATCATAAAAAACTCCCTGATTTTCAAGTATTCTTACTAATTCCATTTCATGTAATTGAAAAGGTATGGCACCATTATCCGTCGAATTTTGTTTTTGAAGGTAATTATCCATTTCGATTTTTTCAATAATATTATTAAATATAGTTGTATTGGTAGCAGCTTCATTAAGCATCAGCTGCTTTTTGAGAAATATATAGAATTCCTTTTTAGGTGTGTCTTTTGGTTCATTAATATAAGAGTAATAATTTCCTTTTGCATTTTTATCACGAAAAATTGCATTGTATACTAAAATACTATAGTGTTTTTTAACAAATGTTTTTAGTTCTTTTAAATCTCTATGATGGCTATTGTATTTTTCAATCATTGCTTCACTTATTGTGTTTTTGGAATCCATGACATCTTGAAGTAACAAAAAGCTATATACTCTGTGTAACGAATCAATAATTTCAAATTTATCAGAAAGTGTACTTTCAATAAAATCAATATCTTCATCATATTTTGGATTACTAAAGTTTGTCTTATAATCCGCATCATCCTTTTGAATATTAGAAGAAGGAAAAAGTTTTGTTAAATTACTTTCATAACCTAATAAAAGATTTAACACCTCTTTTATCATATTTTTTGAGTCATCATCTCGCCCTAAAAATTCTATTAAACATGTATCCTTTCTTAAAGCTTTTCTTACCTTATTATTTGAAAGCATTTTAAGAACTTTTTTAATTAATTCTTGAGTAACGTCTAAGTTTAATTCATGCTCTTCTACTAATCCTTGTAAAGCCATTTCAAAATCGCTTTCAGCAACTGAAGAATTACTAATTTCGAACTTTTGTCCTTCATATAAGAAATTACCGCGATATTTTACAATATGATGCAAGGC
>F144_Wood_Sandpiper__coassemble_114_pt1 | contig 9301 bp, 8 predicted proteins | sample F144_Wood_Sandpiper__metabat2_low_PE_003 | metagenome-assembled genome bin F144_Wood_Sandpiper
TCGACCCCCAAAGAATTTGGAGTTTTAGGCAAATCTTTCGAGAATAGACCCCCAAGGAGTTTGACAGACCCCTAAATTATTTGGTTACCCGAAAAAAAACCAAGTTCTCCTTGGTTTATAATTTAATTAATTCTTTAATCATATAAGCTATGCCTTCCTCATTATTACTCTTTGTTATTTTATAGGCATGCTTCTTAACATATTCTTTGGCATTATCCATCGCGATACAATATTTTACCTTTGAAAACATATCGACGTCATTCTCACCATCACCAAACACTAAAACTTCATCATGGCCAACGTTTTCCTCTTCCATTAGCCGAGCAAGAGTTGCCCCCTTACTAATTCCCCTAGGATTGATTTCGATGAGTCTTGGACAAGTTCTGACAATCTCAAAGTCCTCACCAAATTGCTTCATCATAGTAGGATATAGATTCTTAATTGTTTCTTCATCTTGAAGGACTGATAATTTATTTATTTCATAACTCATCATACGCCAATCACAGACATAATGAATATCAGGATAGCCATCACGACAATCAGCAAGATAAGACCAAGCCCCTCCAGTCCATGGAAAGTCATCGCTTAGTTTGCGAGTCATTCGCTCTTCTTGTTTCTTAGTGAACACTGAGGCTGGAATATAATCATAGACCCCTGCATCGATGTAGCCTTGTAATTCAACATTTTTATCCTTAAAGAAATCGAACAGACGAGCAATTTCAGGTTGTTGGATTCGCTTAAAGATTGTTCTTTTTCCCGTTTCAACATCCTTAAAAGCCATTCCATTCACTTCTATGATATAACCATTATGCTCATCCATCTTTAATTCTTTAGCGTATCGATCAAGTCTTCGATAACTACGACCACTTGCTAGAATTAGTTTAATTCCCATTTCTTGGCACTTCATCAAAGTGGCTTTTGTTTCATCCCCTATTTTATCCTGTTTGTTTAATAACGTTCCATCCATATCCATTACAATCCATTTGATAGCCATAAGTAAACCTCCGTATGTTCATAATTGTATCATAATAATTCAGCGAGTAAAGTTCAAATTATACGTAATTTAATGAATATTAATGCACATTTAAGTATTAATTAAACCTTACAAGAAAAAATCCTTCTAGAGAAGGATTAAAACAGATCATTAACTTTAGTTTTCTTTTCAATAGCTTCATTCAGTTTTACCATTTTACTTGTATCCCCTATTAAAATAAAGCCACAAAGTATATCTTCAATAAAGTAATATTTTTCATAGGTTAGTTTATCTAAATCTTTAAATTCTTTCGTTGAATATGTCTTACTTGCATCTTTACCATTATCACCCATTACATAGAGTGAAGTGTTTAATCCATTGAAGCTTAACCCACTAGGGTTGATTTGATAAGTGGTTGTATCCTTCGCAATATTAGCTCCAGCAACCGTTCCCATCTCTTTGGCTTGTGAGTAATTACCTAGATTTATACCCTTGAATTGAGCACAATCCCCTACAGCATAAATGTTAAGATGGCTTGTTTGCATGAATTCATTCACTACAATTGAGCGTTCAACATTCAAGCCTGCATCCTTCGCCAAAGCGATATTAGGAGCAATTCCCGCAGAAATAATCACTAATTGAGCCGGTATCACAGTACCATCCGATAGGATAACCTTTTCTACACTAGACTTACCTGCAATAGCTTTAATTGGTACGCCACAGGTTACATCAATGTTTACTGAAGCGATGATTGACTTTAGGATTGAACTACCTTCTTCATCAAGTTGACGTCCCATGATTTGTGGTGCTAATTCAAGAACATGAACTTTACAGCCAGCTTTTGATAATTCCCAAGCAGCCTCTAGTCCTAAGATACCTCCACCGATGACAACTGCATCACGCACTTGATTAAGTTGTTTGTTTAATTGAATGATATCACTGATTCTACGAATTGCCATGACACCCTCTTTTTGAATTCCATCAATGGGTGGCATAAAGCATTCTGCACCAGTCGCTATAACTAATTGATCATATGATAAACATTCGCCATTTGATAAATGTATTATATTCTTATCAGACTCGATTTGAGTACCTTCAATGTTCAATCGATTCTCGATGCTTTGTTCAGCGTACCAATTTTCATCATGAATTAATAAATCAGTTGGATTAAATTCATTCAACATTGATTTAGTCAACATCGGACGATGATAGCTAAGTTCAGACTCATTTCCAATCATGATAATTGAACATGTCTTATTACGTTCTCGTAGCGCCGTTGCACTAGCAAGAGCTGCGACACCATTACCAATAATAACAATGGTTTCATTAGTATCTTGTTGGAACGTAGGTGTTTCAACAGCAACACTTTCAAAGAATTCTTTACCAACACCACAGACCGGACAAACTTCAAGACCATCTTCAAATATTTCTCCACAGATTACGCATTTTACCATTTTCTTATCCTTCTTTCTTTTTTAATAAAATACAACCAAAATTATAGCCATATTCATAAGCTCCTTGATGTTCCTTTTCACTCGGTTTCAATTTAATACTATAACCGTCAATCACTTTCATCTTTAATTGTTTTAATCGTGTTAAGAGATGGGGTACCCCTTCTCCACTCCACGCATAACTACCAAAAGCACTAGCCAATTTACCGCCATGAGTCGGTGCATAGATCGAGGTTGTTAGATCCCAGATTGGTTTTAAGGCATCACCTAGAAGGGTTGGCGTACCCAATAGGATACCATCGGCATAAGCCATATCCTCTACCACTTCACGAGCATTAGCATTTTCCATATCATATAAGCGTACATCAATGTCACCACTAGCCATTATTCCCTCTTTGATTGCTTGGGCTAATTCTTCAGTATAACCATAAGCACTCACATAAGGTATCACAACTGTTGGCTTAGTAAATGGATTCTTTAATTCACTCCATGTAGCATATAATTGTTTTAGTTCATCGATTCGACAATCAATTACAGGTCCATGTCCTGTACAGATTAATTGAATATCTAAATCTTTAATACGATGTAAAGCCTTCTGTACAAAAGGCTTAAAAGGACCCATAATATGATCAAAATAATACTTAGTTGCTCTTAAGTATCCTTCATTATCCACTACTCTACTTAATAATATTTCATCGAAGCAATAGTGAGCACCAAAAGAATCACACGTTACTAATGTTTTATCTTCTTCTATTAATGTATACATCGTATCAGGCCAATGTAAATTAGGCAAGACCATAAAACGTAAAGTCTTATTACCTAAAGATAAAGAATCATTCTCTTTTACTGGATATTGATTAAAATCACAATTAAGAATATCTTTTAAAAAGTTTAAAGCACAAGGAGTACCCACTACTTGGATCTTAGGATTCAGTTGTATCAATTTTTCTAAACTTCCTGCATGATCAGGTTCAGTATGATTCACTACAACATAGTCAATATCCTTAATATCAATGATTTGTTTTAAAGCATTAAGGTATTCATCATAAAACTTAAGTTTAGCTGTTTCGAATAGTACTGTTTTTTTACTACCTTTTAAAATATATGAATTATAGGTTGTTCCAAATTCAGTTTCCATAATAATATCAAAGGACTTTAGGTCATGATCCAATATTCCTGTCCAGTATAAATCGTTACTTAATTTTAGTATTTGCATTTTATCATCCTCATATCTTGATTACTGCTATAATCTAGCATACTCATACTTAGGATGCACGTAAAATGCTCATTTTAAACATGAAGATTGAGGTTAGAAAAAAGCTCTTATTCCTATTACAATTAGGATAATCCCACCTAAAACTTGTGCCTTAGAACCAAGCACAGATTTAAAGTATTTTCCTACAACTAAGGCAAGATAACTTAGAATGAGGGTTGTTATACCAATGATGAATACCGAAGACACAATATCAATTTGCATAGAAGCAAATCCTACGCCAACAGCAAAGGCATCAATACTCGTAGCAATTGCTTGGATGAAGAGTAGACGATACGTTAATAGCGTGCAGGCTTCTTCTCCTTTACTAAAGAGTCCATCATAAACCATTTTACCACCGATGAAGCCAAGGATTATCAGAATGATGATGCCTGAGTATTGTTCAATTTCATTCGCAAATAAGCGCCCTGCATAATAGCCAAGAAAAGGCATAAGTCCTTGGAATACACCAAAGAAAAGAGGCATTGCAAATATTTTATCCTTGCTGATTTGTGCACAGCCTAATCCATTTGATAGACTTACAGCAACAGCATCCATACTAAGTCCTATTCCAATCATGATAATTTCAAACGTTCCCATATATTTCCTCCTAATAAAAAAACTCATATACAGTGAAAAAAACTGTACATGAGTCTCATCTTTTAATTCAAGCCAGACTTTCGTCATTGTGTTGACTTGACACACATTGTGCTGATTACTCCCTCACGAAGTACTTCAATTTTAGCTTTTTATCCATTATTTGTCAAGACTCACTCTAACATATGCTATCATCTTGATAAACTATGCGACCTTTACAAATAGTTAGTTTGACTTTGCCTGTTAAGGGTTGATTTAAAAAAGGTGAATTTTGTGATTTAGAGATAAAGGATGTAGGTGTCCAAGTTTCATTTTCACTAAATACAGTTATATCAGCTAGATTTCCTACTTCTATACTAGCTGTTGGTAAGTTGTAACATTTAGCGACATTATAATTCATCTTGGCTAAATAATCCATCATACTTAATTGATGAGTATGAACTAAGTTCATGATTCCAAGTGAGAGCGAAGTTTCTAAACCAATAATACCACTAGGAGCCTTTTTAAACTCTCGTTGTTTTTCTTCCATGGTATGTGGTGCGTGATCACTAGCAATTACTTCAATCGTACCATCTTTTAAACCCTCTATAATCGCTAAACGATCCTCTTCAGTACGTAATGGTGGATTCATCTTAGCGAGAGTGTGGTGCTTCAGTATGGCTTCCTCATTCAGTGAGAAATGATGAGGCGTTGCTTCAGCCCAGATGTTAGCACCTTTCGCTTTCGCCTGCCTGATATATTCAATAGCCACTTTACTTGAAATATGTTGGAAACATACTTTTGCGCCAGTTTCTAAGGCAAGTTCACAATCACGTTTGACCATGACATCTTCAGCCTTAGCACTTGCTCCACCTATTCCTAGTTGTTCAGATATAACCCCTTCATTGATTCCTGATAAGGAGATATATTGAGGATCTTCTTCATGAAAACTGACAGGCATATCCAATTCTTTAGCTTTAATTAAACACTGTTTAGTAAAAGTGCGATCGATTAAAGGTAATCCATCATCGCTAAAGCAAAGTGCGCCATGTTGTTTTAACTTCTCCATATCAACACATTCTTGACCTTGAAATCCAACGGAAACAGCCGCTGCACTGTAGACATTTATTGGGCATTCTTTCATTTTATTCAAAACATCATCTAATATTTCACAAGTATCAATCACTGGATTTGTATTAGCTAACGCTAGAATCGAGGTGAAACCACCTTTTGCCCCTGCTAATGCACCACTTTGGATATCCTCTTTATACGTATACCCCGGCTCTCTTAAATGAACATGAGAATCGATAAAACCAGGTGTAACAATATAGCCAGTCATATCAATTATTTGCTCAGCGCTAAGGTCTTTTCCAAGAGCTATTATTTGATCGCCATCAATTAAAATATCAATAATCTCATCTTTTTCTGTTTTAGGATCGATGCATCGACCATTTTTTAAACATAGCATGATTTTATCCTCCCTTTAAAAAGAAGAACCTTATATAAGGTTCTAATTAACGTTTTAAAACATCTCCTAATGAAAATAGGTTTGTGACATAACGACCACTAAAACAAGAAACACATAAGTCTTCTGTTTTAAATGCTTCTTGCATTTGTTCAATGGTTAAGAAGCGAAGTGAATCTGCACCAATATAATCACATAACTCTTGTTCACTCATTCTAGATGAAATCAATTCATCAAAGGTTGATGTATCGACTCCATAAAAACAAGGATGAGTAATCGCAGGAGAACCAATACGAACATGAACTTCTTTAGCTCCTGCTTCTTTTAATAATTGGACAATTCTTTTTGATGTAGTACCACGAACAATAGAATCATCAATCATAAAAACTCTTTTGCCCTTAACAATACTCTTGATTGCGGATAACTTCATACGAACTCCACGTTCTCTTTGTTTTTGAGTAGGTTGAATAAAAGTACGACCAACATAACGATTTTTGATTAATCCTATTTCATAAGGCAAGCCACTGACTTCAGAATAGCCAATAGCCGCTGATAAAGATGAATCAGGAACCCCAATAACAATATCTGCTTCAACGTCTTCTATACGCGCTAATGCTTGTCCTGATAGACGACGAGCTGTATGAACATTGATTCCTTCAATATTACTGTCTGGACGAGCAAAGTAAATATATTCCATAGCACACATCTTCTTTTGTGTATATTCAGTATATTTAGAGAATTCAATACCTTTACAAGAAATCTTAACTACTTCTCCAGGTTCAACATCACGCATGAATTCAGCATTAACAATATCAAAGGCGCAAGTTTCTGAACTTACACAATAACCTTCATCTAATTTCGCAATAGCTAATGGACGTAAACCATTCTTATCACGAATCACATACAAACAATCTTTGGTTAAGATAATGAAAGCAAAAGCACCTTCTATCTTTAAACAAGCTTTTTTAATCTTTTCACTAAAAGAGCCACTTTCCTTTTGAATCAAGTGAAGCAATATTTCAGAATCACTACTTCCTTGGAAAATACTACCTTCATTTTCTAATTGCATTCTAAGTTCTGTCGCATTAACAATTTGTCCATTGCAAACAACACCAAAATGACCACTATGAGCACGCACCATGATTGGTTGAACATTCTCAATTTCATTTTCACTAGCTGTACAATAACGAACATGACCAATCGCATTATGCCCTACTAAACTATCTAATATAGACGTATCAAATACTTCTGTTAATAAACCTTTATCTTTGTAGCAATGAACTGCATTACCATTGCTACTCGCAATACCAGCAGCTTGTTGACCACGGTGTTGTAACGCATGTAAACCAAAATAAGATAATGAGGCAGCATCAGGAACATTATAAATTCCAAAAACTCCACATTCTTCATTAATTTTCCCTGATAAAAAGTATTCTTTCTCTGATATCATAGCAGTCTCCTTTATACAACATTTAAAAAACAAATACACTATAAAATTAACACTTTTTCTAACTATTTTCAATCTTTATTTTATTTATTACCATCCAAAACCTAAATAAGTATAAAATTTCAGTTTTAATTGCATTTTTCTCTGTTTATTTCTGTTTTTTTATAGAACAATCAATTTATGAAGATTTCATATTTAATACTTTACTAATTAATTAGTTTTTGATACGCTTATCTTAAGTAGGAGGGCTTTTTTATGGTTGCTAATCTCATCCTTTTATTCCTTATTTCTTTTTTATTATTTCTATCTATCTTGCTCTTTCTTATGATGCCTCGTTTTTCAAAACGAAGTTCATTAAAACCCCTCGTTGATTTCGATTATTGCCACCGTGGTTTACATGATGATAAGATTCCCGAGAATTGTTTAAAGAGTTTTATAAAGGCAAGTAATTCAGGTTATGGTATGGAATTAGATGTTCAACTAACACGAGATAATCAACTCATCGTTATGCATGACTTTAATTTAAAAAGAGCGTGTGGTGTTGAATTCGATGTCGATCAATATACACTTGAAGAATGCCAACAATTTAAACTGTTTGCTACAGAGGAACGTATTCCCTTATTTATTGATGTATTAAAAGCAATTGATGGTAAGACTCCAATCCTTGTTGAAATCAAACAAAAAGGAATTGATTGTACCACCTGTCAAAAAGCAGCAGCTTTACTTGATAAATATAGAGGAACTTTCTTTGTTGAGTCATTCAACCCTGTTGCTGTTGGTTGGTTTAAGAAACATCGTCCGCAATATCTTCGAGGCCAGTTAAGCAAAAATTTTAACCAAAACGTAGAAATGAGTCCTTTTATGAGGTTTGTAAGTAAAAATCTTCTAATTAATTTCTTATCAAGACCCGACTTTATCGCTTATCATGTTGAACATCTAAATAGTTTTCCAATAAAAGTCATGAAATTCTTTAAAGTTCCATTAGTTGTTTGGACAATTCAAGACATTGATACTTATCATGAGTTAAAAAATAACATGAATGCCCTCATCTTTGAAAACTTTATCCCCTCAAAGGAACAATAGTTCCTTTTTTTTATAAAACAAAAGGTCCAAAAGGACCTAGAATAATGAAGTTTGGATAACTTCTGTTTTTTTACGGAATGCTTTATTAATATCTTCAAGTCGATATAATATATTATGGCGATGACACTCTTCACTGAATTTGCGATAAAGATAATTGATATTTTGACTCGCACAAATATATTGACTCTTTGGATAGGCTCTTTCATACCTTGTCTTAATTTCAGGGAATATCTTGTTTAGTTCATTAAGAAAATAATCTCTTTGATTTCCTCGCAAGGTTACACCAAAATTGGGATAGATGAACTTTACACCACACTCAGCTGCTTTTCTCACAATAGCGATGATATTCTCTTCACTATCTTCGACAAAAGGTAATACGGGCATCAAAAGGATACCACAAAACAAGTTCTCATCGGATAGTTTCTTTAGTGCCTCAAATCTTTTTGAAGAAACAGGAGCAAAAGGCTCAATCAACTTAGACATTTCATCATCCATTGATGTAATTGTCATTTTTATCACAACACTCGAATGTTCGTTGATCTTTTTTAATAAATCTATATCTCTTAAAACCAAATCACTCTTAGTTGCTATCGATACACCAAAGCGATGTGCGTTCAATAAAGAAAGCAACTGCCTTGTAGCTTGTTCTTTCTTCTCAAATGGATTGTAAGGGTCAGACATAGCTCCAGTAGCCACAATCCCTCTTTTGCGTTTAGAGAGTAATTCTTTATTCAAGATGGTTGAGTAATTAGCTTTAATTCTTACTTCATCAAAATTTTCAATTTGATAACACTCGCTTCGTGAATCGCAATAAATACAGCCATGACAACAGCCACGATATAGATTGACATTATAGTCATAGTCAAACCAATAATTACTCTTCTTCGAAGTTTGTAGAATGCTTTTCGCAGGTATTTCTTGCATTGATTCTCTCCTAAAGAAAATGCACTTTCGTGCATTCTTATTCTTTTACTTTTTTAGTTGTTTTCTTAGCCGCTGGTTTAGCTTCTGCCTTTTTTGCAGGTGCCTTTTTAGCTGCCGCTTTCTTAGGAGT
>F144_Wood_Sandpiper__coassemble_115_pt1 | contig 9298 bp, 10 predicted proteins | sample F144_Wood_Sandpiper__metabat2_low_PE_003 | metagenome-assembled genome bin F144_Wood_Sandpiper
TCATGTATTAAAAGAAAGTCATATTGTTACCTCCTCGTATAAAAATGTATACATTACAAGACTTGATAGTCTAGGTAAAAACCATAGCTACTTCGGTAATACGTCTTGAATTAAAAGACGATTTCGGCTATTATTGAGTAGGTTAGTACGTAATTTAAAAAATACATAAATGTATACTATATGAGATTATTTGATTTTTTAAAAAAGAGTCATCACTAAACTCATGCTATCTTTAGCGTAATTTCAACATTTTTTATTCACCTTTACAAACTTTTTTATATTGACCTTTAGTGAGATGTACCCCAATGTTAAAATATTACACTCTATTAGTGAATTTATTGTTAAAAAGGTGGTTCTCGTTAGTAGATTGTAGTTAGTGAGGAGATAGAAACTTGCTTGAAGTTAGTTTCACTTATTTAAACCAAACTTGATTAAAAAGTCGAGTAAATTCGCCTGTTTGGATTATCAAACGCCACTCCCTTTTTTATAATACAGTGATGGACACCAATATATAGACAAAGCTTAATAGAACTGAAATTAAATAATTAAATTCTATGTTGTTTTTAAAATATTCTTTTTAGAGTATTGTTTTTTTCTTAGTATTTTTCTTCTGACAAAACCAATTTCTTAAAATACAAAAAAAGCCAACGCTAAGTTGGCTAAGTAGTAATTTCAATAATCTTCTCATTAGGATTGTTGAAGACCTTGATATAAATCAATGGTCGTCCATTTTTTCTATTGATGACGTTTTCAACAAGGATAATCGGTGTATTAATCTTTAAATTCAATAAATGGGCATATTGTGCAGGAACAATCATCGGCAAAAATTTCTGCGTTAAACTTCCCTGATCAATGTATGAATTAAAGTCTAATAACTTTTTGAAATCACCTAAATCTTCTTCTAAAATATTCTTTTGGGCAATATAGATTTCTTCAATATACTGAGGTCTTTTATCATCTAAGCTCGCTAGACGAACTACTCTTAATACAGAGTCATCATCACGAATGTCCAAATGATTTTGAACATCGTGAGATGAAGATGATTTTATGTCAAAATAAATTATTTTATACTTAATTGTTTGTTCTAGTAATATAGGTTCAGTGGAGGTATTTCGCTTATGTAGTTTTTCATCTGCCACAAACGTACCACGATTCGAATCCCGATATAAAATGCCTTCATCAACGAGTTCTTGAATCGCTTTTCGTACGGTCATTCTAGAAGCATCAAACTTAATGGCTAAGTCGCGTTCACTAGGAATCGACGTATTTACAGTATAACTTGATATTTCATCGATCATCTTGGCTTTGATTTTTAAATAAATAGGAATAGCCATTGTGAATCACCTCTTTATATTTACTAATTATATGGTATAGTCCAACAAAAGACAAGCATGAATCTTTATTTCATGAAACCAAAAGGTTTCCATGGTTCAATGTAATCTAAAAGCATTCTCTCTTTTTCACCAATTACTCCTACAACGTTCTTCCTTCCGTCATTAGGCATATCTTTTAATACGATTTGTAATTCCCCTTTATAGCGTCCGTATTCATCATTGAGAATAATAACATCTCCGCGTTTTAAGTCACGTGTATTCATTGCTTTGATGCTTTCATTAGCATAAGTAATCCTAGGCATTGTACTTCTTGCTGAGTATTCACTCATATCCCCACGAATGAAGTGCTCATGTTCATATATTATTTTTTCTTCTACTTCACTCAGTTCTTTTTCAAAATCAATTTTGAATGTTAATTTATTGCAGTTAATCTTAGCGCATAGTTCTAATTCTTCATCAGATGCGTAAGCATTGGCAATGATGATATCATCAATCATTCTTGTTGCTGCTAGATGTCTGATTTGAACATCAATAGGTAGATCACGATGCATTTCTAAAGTACATAAACCTTCATTCACTGGCCAAGGACCAAATGTGTCTTTATTTTGTGATGAGATAAATGCAGCAATTTTGAAGTTGCATTTTTTGATGTTTTCATTACACTTATTGAAATGGCTTAAGCTTAAACCTGAGTAACGTTGTGGATAGAAATTATGACAAGTAATCATTTGATCAACATTTGGATAATGGCTTAGAATATTTTCTAAGTATTTATTACCAAAGCTCGCATTGATCTCAATTTTCAGATTTTCTTTATTATAGCTCATCAAGCTTTCTTTTAGTCCATCGAAACCTTCATCTAAACGTATACCATCGGCGTGCATTTGTGCAAAGAATGATAAATCTTGGTAAGAAGCATCGAACTTATCGAAAACAGAAGGTGCTACATCTAGTACAACTTCCATTCCGCATTCATGGGCGTAATCAATGAGTTCCCTAAATTCATTAATTGTTTCCTCTCTTGATTTATTAACACTTAATAAACAAGTAAAAATTCTTTTAAAACCACAATCTGATGCTTTTTTTATATATTGTTTATCCTTTTCTAAAGTTGAATGTTCAGGATAAACGGATATTCCTAGTCTTGCCATTATTGTCTCCTTTTCTTAAAAATGAGAATGCGTACATTCTCATAGATTCATCAAATTTTCAAGTTGATCAAGCAACATATTGGCTCTTTTCATCGTTGATTTTTTGTATAGTTTGGACATGATTTTATAATTCAAATTCTTTGATTTAGTTAAAGACACAAAATCTTCTACATAATGAACACTCATAGAATCATCGTCTATTTGCGTTAATTCGTAAGTGATTGTATTGATCCCTTGAGCACTACTAAATGCAGCTGAATAATGCTTAGGGGCTTCAAACTCAGTAATTTCCACATCTACGTGTCCACTAACTCCCATCTTAGTTTTTAATACTTTACGGTATGTATAACCAGCGTGTAGTGAAATGGTATTTGTTTCTTCTTCAGTTGAAGCTTTAATGTCTTCAAGACAAGCATCCTCTAACAAAGCAAAACATTTCTCAATCTTTCCTTTGATAACTCGTGTTAATTCCATGATTATTTATCCTTCCTCTTAAAAAATAAGAACCCAAAACCAATGATTAAAGTAAGTCCTGTTACCATGACTGATAATCCATTCGTTAAGGTTGAGGATAAAAGCACTAGAAGGAATCCGATGCTTATCCCAAATAAAGACCATTGTTTCATAATTTCACATCCTATTTTATTAGCTTTTTGATATTTGAAAATAGAGTACAGAACCCATTTCTGTCGATTTAATAATTTGTTTAGCTAACTCAATAGCTTTATCTTCATCACCTGTGACAGAAAAATTTAATTTAATTCCATTTTTTTGTTCAAATTTAAATTTAATATCTTCTAATTGGCTTGCTTCAAGACTTTCGATAATAAAATCGTGCTTAATTGGGCAAGAAATTGTAATCATTTTATTCACCTCTATCTTAACCTATCTTTTTATAAACATCAATAAACTCATTCGCTAAGATTTTAAATGCTTCAGCACTCATTAATTGATCTTCAGCATGAATAAGCAATAAAGCAAAGTTTATTTTTTCGCCACTTGCTTCACTTTGAATAAGTTTAGCGTGAGCATGATGTCCTTCAGTGAATAATTCTTCACCATCTGCAATTAGTTTTGCTGCTTCTTCATAATTTCCTGCCTTTGCTTCTTGAATTGCTTCGATGAAACAACTACGAGCACCTCCGACATTAGAAATTATTTGGAAACAAATGAGTTCTAATCCTTCCATATTTTCCTCCTTGAACAAATCAGGGAAGGGTTTATTCCCCTCCCCCAATTTTGTGAATGTTATTTTGTTTCAACGCGGTTAGCAATTACAACGAATACTCCCCACATTAATACAGCTAATACTAAGTTGAATAGTGCTAATAAAGCAGCTTGCCAACTGAATCCTGTTGCCATCCATGCATAGATAACTGGTGGCATAACCCAAGGTACTTCTAGGAATACTGGTGGAACGATTCCAGCAACAGTTGCTCCATAAGCGATGATTACAAGAACTGTAGGAACTAAAATCCAAGGAATCATGTAAACTGGGTTTAATACGATTGGTAATCCGAAGACTACGGGTTCGTTAATGTTGAAGACTCCCATAGGAGCAGATAATTTAGCCACTGCACGAGCTTCTTCACGTTTAGAGAAGATAAAGATTGCAATAATTAATGCGATAGTACAACCAGCACCACCCATCCAAGCAAACGCATCGAATGAACCACGAGTCCAAAGATAAGGTAATTCTGTAGTAGATAATGTTTGTTGGTAAACGTTTGTATTTTCTAATAAAGCTGATTTATAGATACCGTCTAGTACTGGTGCAAGTACATTTGATCCATGAAGACCAAAGAACCAGAATACAGAAACACAGATAGTAACGATAATAACTGAACCTAAACCTTGAGATAAAGCAAGGAATGGCATTTGAACATATTTAAGAATTAAGTCCCCTAGACTTGATCCAGCAAATGTTGCTAGTAAGTAACAGATAAGTCCACTCACGTACATTGCAGTAACCCCTGGAATAATTGAAGCAAATGCTTTACTTACTGCAGGTGGAACTTGTTCAGGTAATTTAATAGTAAGATTTTTTTGCATCATCTTAGCATAAATAATCGTTGAAATAAATCCAATAATTAATGCTGTGAATAATCCTTTAGCGTCCAAGTAAGCTAATGAGATGAATCCCCAACCTACTACTGGATCAGCTAAACCTTCAACGCCAAAGCTAGCGATTTGAGGTGTAACGATAATAAATGAAGCAAAGGCAATTAATCCTCCAGCTAGAGGGTTAACATCATATGCTTTTGATAATTGGTAACCTAAAGCAAATACAAAGACCATTGATAAGATAGCTAATGATCCGAACCATACATTTCCGTTTATTCCAATTAACCATTGGAATGAACTAACAATCCCTGTCATTTCAAATTTAGTTGGAATATCTCTTACGATTGCGTTAAGCAATACTGCAATAGAACCTGCCATAGTAATTGGCATAATACTGATAAAGGCATCACGAATTGCAACTAAATGCTTTTGTGAACCAATTTTCGCGGCAATAGGAACAAAATGTTCTTCCATCCACTCTGTGAATCCATTCATACTGTTTCTCCTTTTAGTCTATTGACTTAATTTAGCGATTGCATCATTCAGAATTTTGGCACCATTCATCATCCCATATGATGCCATATCGATAACCATGACTGGTTTTTCATTGTTGACCATTGCGTTCATTTTCTTTTCAATGTAACGAACTTGTGGTCCTAACAAGATAATATCAGCTTTTAACACTTCATCTTTCGATTGAGTTTCACCAACTGCCCAAATCTTAGCTTCAATATTTTGTTCAGCAGCGGCAGTCTCCATTTTCTTTACGAGTGCGCTTGTCGACATTCCTGCTGAACAAACTAGAAGAACATTAATCATGATATATCCTCCTTTCTGTGGTGCATACCACTTTAATATGGTGGTATATACCACCCGACTACATACATATAATAACACATTATTTTCAAAATGCAAGCGGTTTCTTTCAAAAAGTTAAAAAAGTTTTTATTTCAATGAATTGTAGAAATAACCTTATTTAATAGTCTTTTTTGACCTTTTATATTTAACTATATGTTTTTGTGTCAAAAAATATGTCTAAATTTTAGTGGTCTATTTATACTTTATACCATGAATATCGTGGTCTAATTCTCATTTAGAGTAAACAAACATGTTTTTCTTCATAAATCAAAAAGAATTCCTTGTTTATTAAGAAGAGTGTTATAATAGATAAAGCAAACAAGGAAAAGGTATCTCAATGGAAAATATGAGTAATATGGCAATTGCCATTGTCAGTGATAAAGGACGTAAAAGTTTACAAGGCGGTCATCCTTGGGTTTATGAAGATGAAGTATTACAGCTTCAAGGAACTATCGAAGATGGTGATTTAATTACCATTCGTTCGTTAAAGAATAAATTTTTAGGTACAGGCTTTTTTAATTCAAAATCAAAAATTAGAATTCGATGTATTTCTCGCAATGCGAATGATACTTTCGATGAAGCTTTCTATACAAGAAGAATTCGTCATGCGTTAGACTATCGTAAAACAGTCATGGGGAATGACTACAACAATTGTCGTTTGATCTTTGGTGAAGCTGATTTCTTCCCTGGACTTACTGTTGACCGATTTAATAATCTTTTAGTCACTCAAACGCTTTCCTTAGGTATTGAGAAGATTAAACATCAAATCTTCCTAATCCTTTTAAGAGAATTAGAGAACGATGGTGAAATCATTCATGGAATCTATGAACGTAACGATGTAGCTATTCGTAAGTTAGAGGGTATGGAAGAAAATAAAGGATGGTTTGAGTGTAGTGAATACCCGACTCATCCTGATTCAGCAGTCACTGATATCGTTGAAAATGGTATTACCTATCACATCGATGTTGAGAATGGTCAAAAGACAGGTTTCTTCCTTGATCAAAAATATAATCGTCAAGCTATCGCAAAACTAGCGAAAGATAAAACAGTCCTTGATTGTTTCACCCATACAGGTTCATTTGGTTTAAATGCTGCCAAGGGTGGTGCTAAACATGTGTTATCCCTTGATATCTCGCAAACTGCCATTGATCAAGCGAGCGAGCATGCTCGGTTGAATCATTTAGACAATGTATCTTACAAGTGTTGTGACGTGTTTGATTATCTTGATGAATTAATTGATTCTCACTCTAAAGAATTTGACTTTATTATTTTAGATCCTCCAGCCTTCACTAAAAGTCGACAAACGGTGGAGAATGCAACGAATGGATATCAACAAATTAACTCTAAGGCAATGCGTCTATTGCCTCGTGGTGGTTACTTAGCAACTTGTTCATGCTCCCATTTTATGAATGAGGGATTATTTAAACGTATGCTTCATGATAGCGCTGATACTGCCAATGTGCAATTACGTCAAATTGCCGTTTACCAACAAGGTCCAGATCATCCCATTCTATGGAATGTTAACGAAACCAATTACTTGAAATTCTTCATTTTCCAAATAGTATAATAGGAACGCTTCTGCGTTCCTATTTTTGTATCGTCGTAACAATAATTTGGTTTGGTAAACAAACAACAGGAATAATCGAGTCTTTACTAACCCATCCTTGTAGTTCGCAATTGTGATTAGGGCAGTCGACATCAAAGACTCTAAATGATCCGTCTTTAACCGCTAAGTTAACAGTACCATAGTCACCTTCAAAAGTATAAGTATCATCTTTATTCAGATCAAAGGTTAAAATTTCTTCCTCATGCCATTTCACTACACCCATTTCTCTACTTGCTTGAGCGTTTTGGTAAAGCATTAATCCACCATAGAGTAAAATCGCAATAATGGCAACGATTCCAATTAATTTTAAATCCTTTTTATTCATGAGTGTCTCCTTTACAATACTTATCCATCCACTTTGTAATCTCATCAAGTCGGCGAACACGATTCGATGGTTTACCACTACGACTTAATTCATGATTCTCACCTTTAAACATCACTAAACGAGCCGGTACTCCATGATGCATAAGCGCTGATACCATCTGGTATCCTTCAGCTAGTGGGCAACGATAATCTTCATCTGAGTGGATAAATAGTGTTGGCGTTTTCGCATTCTCTGCATATTTTAAAGGTGAATGCCACCATAATTTCTCCGGATCCTTAAAGATAGATGAATCACATTGATCCGCAGCAAAGTAAGGACCAATATCACTTGTGAAACTAAATCCAAGCCAATTTGAAATAGAACGTTGTGAAGCAATAGCAGCAAAACGATCCGTATGACCATTCATCCAGTTACTCATGAAGCCACCATAACTTCCACCAGTTTCACCAACTCGTGTTTTATCAATAGCTGGGTACTTCTCTAAGACTATGTCTGTAAACTTCATTAAATCATCATAATCAATAGTTCCGTATTTACCTCGAATATCAGCAAATTCATTTCCACGTCCATCACTTCCACGAGGATTCATAAAGAATACAAAATAGCCACAATTTGCCCAATATTGCATCTCATGATAGAACACTTTACCATAAACTGTTTTTGGTCCACCATGAATATCTAAAATAGCTGGATATTTTTTATTAGGATCATAGTCAATCGGTTTTAATACCCATCCATCTAATGTGATTCCATCTTGAACAAATTGAACACTTTCATAATCCGCGACATATTTATTATGGTGCACTATTTCATTAAATGCACTTAATTTCTTAGAATCATTAACTCTATATAACTCTTGAAGTTCATTATTCAATAAACCAATGACGACCATACCTTCAGAACTCATCGCTAAAGCATCACAAGACCCCTCAGGAGTAAATACTTGTTTAATCTCTCCACTAGCATCTAGGGAATAGATATGAGAGGCATTAGCGTGTGTTGTGATAAAGTAGGCTGTTCCTTTATCAACGATGAAGCCTTCACCGCCACCTAATCGACAATCACTACCCACACTGTTACCAACGGATTGGTCAAAAGCAACCAGAAGATGAAGTTCTTCATCTTTTAAGGTATAGAATTCAGGATTTTCATTGATTCCGTATTTCTTTTGAAAATTAGCAACCACTAATAACTCATTACCTAATTCAGCTACATGATAAATACTAGCAACTTTCTCTCTTAATAATTGTTTAACTGATTGACTATTGAAATTATACTGATAAACACCAGACTTCATTTCTGGATTCACATCATAACAACTTCCCCAATAATAAACAGTTGTTTTATCTTCACTTAAGTTAAAGCCATCAATATCAAATTTTTCTTCTGTAATAAACTCAATAGATTGACTTGAAACTGTATATACCATCAACCTAGAACGGTGCTTATTCGTAAACCCTGCACCATTTCCATAGAAAGGTAATTCATCAATGACTTCAACGGTTTGATCTTTTTTCTTTTGTTTAAGAATAAGGGCTTTCTCTGAATCATTTAATAAATACATCTTACTTGTTTCAAGATGATAATTAACACACATAATATATTGATCATCATTTATCATTAAGAATTGTGAGATATTTAAAGGAATCGTAAAAGCTTTACTCGCTTCTCCACCCTTAACACTAATCTGATAGAAAACACTACGCTCTTCACCAGCTTCAACTAATTTCTTATCTTCTTCATCACGCATAGATTGAAAAAGAATCGTCTCATCATTCATCCAAATAAAAAGAGATTCATGTTGACCGTTTGTTAATTGTTTTATTTCTTTTTCTTTTATCCAGATACTTCGATCATAGCTATCACTTTTTTCATTAACATGGCTAACGACAAAAGCTAACTTATCTTGACTTGGATTTGATTTTAAGTTCGATAAAAATTGATAATTAAAGAATTCATC
>F144_Wood_Sandpiper__coassemble_164_pt1 | contig 7180 bp, 3 predicted proteins | sample F144_Wood_Sandpiper__metabat2_low_PE_003 | metagenome-assembled genome bin F144_Wood_Sandpiper
CCCTAATTCAGGTGTTTGATTAGCAGCCCAAGTATATGTACCTGGAGTATCTCCATCTGTAGGAGTTATTGTAGGTAGTTGTGTTTGGTTTGTCCAAATGATATCATCCACATGTGGATTTATTTTAATTGTACTTGGAGTGATATTAACAGTGATCTCTTTTTTCTTTGATTTCCATATAGTCAATGGGGATAATCTTTTATCTTTCACAAAGTATTGTAACGTATAGGTATCACTATCTACAACATTTCCAAAGTTTGCAGCAAAAGGGTTTACGGTTATTACAGGACTACGGTAAACAGCAGTATTACTTTTTTCTGTTAACATATAGTAAACGTACATACCATTATTTGATGAATAAGTAGTAGGTTTTCTATTAAACGATATGTTCAGAGCGGATTCTCCATCATATTGTTTAACTTATGATGTTGTCTCCGTAATTTCAAACTCTTTTTCAAACGCAAACATTTTTGGAGATGTAAGATAGTAAGTTCCCAGAGAGCCATCATGATCACCTTCTAGAGTATTTGTAGCTTTTACTGTCCCCTCAGTATCTATAGTTACTAAACCCATTTCTCCAATTCCCCAATAATTAGCTTGATATCCCAATGATTCTGTACTTGGTAGTGTAGGTAAATCACTGATCTTCGTTAAACCGCTCCCGAGTTCGTTTATAGATGTAAATGAAGTGTTCCATACATCATTTATTCCCTTCTCCCAGAGTATATCTTGATAGAATAGTTTTGTTACTTGTTTATCAACACTAATACTGTTCAAATCTTTATCATAAAACTCTAATGGTATTTCATAAGTTACACACTCATTTCCTGTGCCGCTGAATAATTTATAAGAATCGGTCTTCATTCTATTGTATTGTTCAGCATTATCGGTAATGACAAGCGTCTTTTTAGCGCCGCTTACATTTAATGAGTAAAAAGGGGCGTTTGAATTATTCCCTTCCGATTTTTTTGTTATTGTGTTTATATATGGATAATAAATACTCAATTGAGATTGTGTACTTAAATTATTTCCTAATATTGTACTTCCCAGTGTTTTAAGAGTTGATGGAAGTTTAAGAACTTTTAAATTTTTAAGATCGCTAAGTGCAAAATCACCAATATGAGTAACTCCTTCAGGGATGATTAGTGTCTCTGCAGTAATGCCGCTAAGCGCCTTCGCTCCAATACTTCTTAATGATGCGGGGAGGGTTAAATTTTTTGTTCTGTTGCTACTTAAACTTGCATAGTGTAATTCTGTTACAGTATATGTAAAGTCTCCATTAGTTACTGTTGCCGGAATTGTCAATGTGTTGTCTGTTGGAATTGTGTTATCTTTAAACGCGTTACCACTTGACTGTGTAGATGTGTTCCCTACTGTTACTGTTCCTGTTTTTGTAACTGAATCTTCACTCAAAACTGTATAATTGATGTTTACGCCATCAGTTGCAACATAGAAAGTTTGCCCAACATTTCTATTTAAAGGGCCAATTAAAGAAGATGGTTCCTCTGTTACTTCACCATCAATACCCTGATTTTGGTCAGTATCCTCTGGTTGTTCTTCATTAATGTTTCCATCTTCTGGAATGGCCTCATCTTCTACACTACCAGTATCCTCTGTTGTTTCATCTTGTCCATTCTCTGGACTTCCAACAGTTTCATCTTCTCCATTTTCTGAAGTTTCATTCTCTACAATTTCAGATGCTTCCACCTCTACTTCTTGAGTGTTCGCCATAATCATTGAGTTATGGTAGAACGAAGGTAATATCATGGTAATAATCGTTAAAATTGCTATTAGCTTTCTAAATATTTTTGCTTTCTTAAACATTAAAATATCCTCCTTATTTTTTAAATCAGTCTATTTAAACCACATATTTACTTTAATTCTTTCTTGCTAAAATATACTTTTAACCATTTCCCAAACTATGTTGGAGGAAACGTATCATTCTGAATAGTTTTCTTTAACATATATTTTTGCTTAAAATCCTCTACACTTAATGCCTTAGAAAAATAGTAACCTTGTACATAATCACAATTTAGTTCTCTTAATATATCTAATGTTTCTTTCGTTTCAACCCCTTCTGCCACTACTTGTGTATTTTTAAAATTTTTACACATTGAGATAGTAGCAGAAACAATACTTTTCGCTTTAGTGTTTTTGTGAAGAATTTGAATTATATTTTTATCTAACTTGACTTCGTCAAAATCAATATTTGCCAGAATTGTTATGTTAGAATAATCACTTCCATAATCATCCAAAGATAGTTTAAATCCGGCTTTCTTAATTTTTTCTGATATTGAAACTAGTTCATTCATCCCCATCATATTTAAGGATTCAGTGATTTCTATGCAAACTTTATTAGGTTGCACTTGATGCTTCATACAAATCTCAAGCATTTTTGAAACAATATTTTTCTCAATCAATGTAAGTCTAGAAAAATTAATAGATATCGAAAATAATGGGATACCTTGTTTACTTTCTATTTTGATAAATTTAATGACTTCTTCCAAAACATATAAGTCAATAAATTGTATGACCCCTTCTGCTTCGTAAAATGGAATAAAAGTATCGGGATAATATAATAATCCCTTATCATGTTTACGTATTAAAGCTTCGGCACCTACTAACTCATAAGAATTGATATCAATTTGAGGTTGTAAGTAAATAGAAAATTTACCTTGTCGTATTTCTTCCTTTAAAACTTTTAGAATTTTTGATTTCAATATTCTCTTATTCTTTTTTTGATAATACTTTTCTTTATTTAGTTGCATCGTATGTTCTGCTTCTATAACAGGATTCAGTAGGTCTTTTGTATCTTTTTTCCAAACAGACCCCATAGCAACATTTAAAGTTTTATCTTCCGATATTTTCTCTTTTAATTGTTGATATTTCAACGCAAATACTTGTTGTTCTATATTAAAACAAACTACTAAAAATTCATCTCCGCTAATTCTAAAAACTAATGAATCATAAGGAAAAAAGAGCAATATCAACTGTTTTGATAGTTTCTGTAAAAGTGTATCCACATATTCAAAACCAAAGCGTTCGTTTAATCTTTTAATTTCATTAAAATCAAGATGAATAACACCAACATTATGATATATGTGAGGATTTTCGTCTACAATCAACTCCATATAACACTTTCTATTAAAGGCGCTTGTTGAAATATCTACACTTTCTAAATAATCTAGAAAATACTTCTTTTTATCCACATATTGTTCTTTTCCTAATTTGTAAGATAAGAATGCTGCGATTGAAATTGGTATTTCTGAAGAATCACTTGATGAAGCATTATCATCCATACATACTAATCCAACAATTTTTTCTTTAACAACAATGGAACAAATAAATAGGTATTGACTACCCAAGGATGATAATAAGTTTCGTTCATTATCCTTCATTGCTTGGTTTAAACCCTCTAATGGTAATCGTAAAATTCTCGATTTTTCAAGTAATTTAATCCACGGTTCAATAAGATTATAAGGAATAAGTAAAGATGGTTTATCGTATGATTCATCAAAATCTCGATATTCACTAGTTTTTTCAACAAGCTCGTGTTCTTGATCAACAAATTCGAATACGCGAATATTCATTTCTTGATGATGCAATCCTACAGATCCCACCAAACTTGCAACCGCTTGATTTTTCATAACAGTTTTCATAATTACAAACGACTCCTGTTCTATGTAAATCTATTATATTTCTTAATTCGTTTATTACCTAAACTACGAGGTGAAAATAAAATATATATTTTACCTCCACCCTCGATGTTTATTAATATTTATAACTCTACTATCTAATTTGATTCATTATATAAATTAAGTTCTTATACCCAACCATTTCAACTTCTTAATATCTTCTCTTTTCTTTAAGTTGCATAGTAGATAATACTATAATTATCAAAGAAATTACTGCAATACTTGTTAGAGCAGCCGTATTCGTCGAATTGCTCGTATTTGGTATGTTTGGTTTTGGTTCATTGATACTACTATCTGTGTAACATAACACAAATGTAGAAAATTGATCTGTCTCAATCGTAACAGTATTTTCATCTTGATCTAAATCAGGTAAGAAACTTACTTTACCATCATGTACTTTCATGACTTCAAATACTCTAGTAATACCCTCAGTTGCATATAATTCTTCAGGTACATCAAAGACAAAGCGCATTGATTTATTTAGAGTAGTCACTTTTACTTCTGGTTGATTTCCTATTTTCTTGTAAATTGAAATATCAAAATAAGTACCTTCAGTTCTTCCTTCTAGAGCATTAGTTACAATTTCGTCCGTTCCTTCTGGATTTTTTGTAATTACGACTCTAATATTTATATCTGTACCAGAAACGAGTTCTTGTATTTCTTCTTCTGATAATACAGCATCTTTAATTTCTTCTTTTGTTGCTGGCATTTCGATTGGGGTATCTTTTTCCACATCAACGATTAAATCACCTGGGTTATCTTTTTCTTCTTCAGAGGATGAACCACCCGAGCCTCCTGTTGAACCTGTTTTTTCCCAATGTGCATAGTATGTTGCACCATCAAGTGGCATTAGTGTATCCTTAGTGACTTTGCTTCCACCAGTTTTCTCAGTGAACCATCCGAGGAATTCATATCCCTCTCTGACTGAGTTACTCAAAGCACCAATTGGTTGTTCATAGTCGCCTTCAATATCGGCACCATCTGTTCCTGAGTTACCATCAAATTTCACAGTGTATCTATTAGCAGTATATAATGCCTTGATGGTTACATCCGATGTTATATTTGTAAGCGGTTTATCCCAACGTTCAAATGTATATCCAGGTACATCTGGTGCTGTTGGGGCTGAAACAGTTTGACCATCCACTACTTCTTTAATTTCAATTACGGAATCATCCTTATCAACGAAAGTGACAGTATGATTAGCAATTTCTTTATAAGTTATTGAAATTGTTCCCGATTTACTTTGTTCAGTAAAATTATTTGCTGTTATTGGAGTGCCTGTTCTATTAACATATCTTGTACCCACTAGATTATCAGGAACAAAAGTATAACTATATGGGTTTGTCCCTAATTCAGGTGTTTGATTAGCAGCCCAAGTATATGTACCTGGAGTATCTCCAGCTGTAGGCGTAATTGTAGGTAGTTGTGTTTGGCTTGCCCAAATGATTTCATTATCTACTTGTGGAGTGATATTGATTGGACTTGGAGTGATTCCAATAGTGATATCTTTTGCGGGTGATGTCCATGAGGCTTGCAAAGGTTTAAAGATTTCATCAACAAAGCGGTAGTCAAGCATATATGCTCCACTATCAGCAACATTTCTTAGATTCACAGTCAATGTATTTGAAGAAAAGTAAGGCTGCTTATAATTGGTGTTGTTGACTTTGTCAATTAAAGCAATGTAAAAGGGGTAGCCATTCGAAGCCAAGTAATTCCCTACATTTCTATTAATCGATATTTTCAGTGCACTTCCTCCATCATATGTTTTATTAGTTGAAATCTCTTCTGTAATGATAAGTTTATCTTCAACTGCGAACATTTTCGGAGATGTAATGAAAGCAACTGTTAAACTCATGCCACTGTCAGCTCCCTGTGTTTTAGAAATTTCTACATTGCCATTAGCACTTACAGTTAAATAGCCTAATTCTGTCAATCCCCAATAATTTGCTTTATATCCCAATGATTCTTCGCTAGGAAGGGATGGAAAATCACTAATTTTCGTTAAACCATCCTTAAACTCAACAAGGCTTGTAAACTTGTGATCCCAAAAACCATCATTTCCCTTTTCCCAAAAAATATCTTGAAAGTATAGTTTTTTTACTTCTTTATCAACAACGATCGAATTTCCGTCTTTATCATAAAATTCTAACGGTATTTCATAAGTTACACAGCTCTTCGCAGCGTTGCCTGTTAGTACATTCGAATCCTGCAACATTTTATTATATTGTTCACTATTTTCGGTAATGATAAGATCTTGGACTCTAGCCCCTTGTTCAGATATTCCGTAAAAGGGTACATTTGTACTTCCATCAGCCGAATTCATTGCAATTGATTTTTCATACGGATAATAAATGATTATCCTTTGATTAGGAGTCTCTGAACCTAATATTTGACTGCCTAATGTTTCAAGAGTTGATGGAAGCTTGAGAACTTTTAAAGTTTTAATTCCACCAACAGCAAAATCATCAATATGCGTAACTCCCTCAGGTATCACTAGTGTACTCATAGTGTTTTCGTAAAGTGCATAAGGTCCTATGCTTCGTAGTGAATCAGGTAAATTTAATTGACTTATTTGTCTTCTTCTTAAACTATTCTTTTGCAACTCCGTTACAGTATATGTATACCCTCCATAAACTACTGTTTCAGGAATTGTCAATGTGTTGTTTGTTGGTATTCCATTTGGAATCGCGTTCCCTGTAGTGTACTCAGGATCCCCCCCTACTGTTACTGTTCCTGTTTTTGCAGTTCTATCTTCTGTCAAAACTTTATAATTGACATTTACTCCATCCGTCATAACCTGGAATACATTACCAACACCTCTATTTAAAGGGCCAATTAAAGAAGATGGTTCTTCTGTAACTACACCATCAATACCCTGATTTTGGTCAGTATCCTCTGGTTGGTCTTCATTAATGTTTCCATCTTCAGGAATGACCTCATCCTCTACACTCCCAGTATCCTCTGTCGTTTCATCTTGTCCATTTTCTGGACTTCCCGTAGTTTCATCTTGTCCATTTTCTGAAGTTTCATTCTCTACAATTTCAGATGATTCCACCTCTACTTCTTGAGTGTTCGCCATAATAATTGAGTTATGTAAGAACGAAGGTAATATCATAGTAGTAATCGTTAAAATTGCTATTAGCTTTCTAAATATTTTTGCTTTCTTAAACATTAAAATGTCCTCCTTATTTATTAAATCAGTCTATTTGAACCATTTATTCACTTTAGTTCTTTCATACCCCCTAGCTTATAAAAAATCAATGCTCTCATAATCTTCAAAATTAATCTTCTATCTATTTATACTCCTGTATTTTTAAATGTGACAGACTAAATAAGAGTGAACAATTACATTTAACTCATTTAGTTTCAAAAATATTAGAGTTTAAATAATCAATTGATGTATCAATACTTTGATATTTATAGCAATACAACATAATCAATATTATGTTGTATTGAGAAAAAGGCTTAATTAAAAGCCTTTCTAA
>F144_Wood_Sandpiper__coassemble_171_pt1 | contig 7007 bp, 7 predicted proteins | sample F144_Wood_Sandpiper__metabat2_low_PE_003 | metagenome-assembled genome bin F144_Wood_Sandpiper
GAGTAACTGCAACTAAATGAAAAAGATAACTTGCATTTACGTTTTCATTTCACAATCTTGATTGATTTGATTGGTATTTTTTTCTATCGTTTGCAATTATTATCAGATTTGCTATAATAGACAAGTTAGAAGGTGAGTAAGATGTTTCATTTATCCGATATTAAAAAGTATACTCGATGTAGTAAATACTTTCATTTATCTAAAAGATTACCACAACCCTATTTCCCATATGCTTACTGTAACCAAAATACAATGGAGTTATGTAAGACATTATTAAATATAACAGAATTCTATGAAGGATTACCGAATGACCCTAAAGAAAGAGCGTTAGAAGCTTTATCTAAGTATAATGTATTGATTAATGCTCGATTTACTTATGAGGATTTAAGAGTAACAATTCCTTTTTTGTTGAAGAATGAAGATGGATATTCAGTAATTTTTCCTTTTAATCAATGTTATCCTAAAGAGAGTGAAGCTATTCGTTTAGCTAATGCTGTTTGGATTCTTAAACAAAATAATATTGAAGTAAAGAAGGTTTCTATTATCCGATTAAATGCTCAATATATACGTCAAGATCATTTTGATATAAATGAATGTTTAATTATTGATGATCATCTTTATAATGATAAGAATAAGGGACATCGCAGCGTCATGGAACTGATTAATCATTATATGCAAGATCTAGGTCCAATACTAGCCAAGATGCGTCAGAGCAACGAAGACGATGCTCCAAGTGAGCGTAGTTCTGTTTGTACACATCATGGCAAATGTATTTACTTCGACACTTGTTTTAATTTTAGTGAGAATCCAACTTCAATTTATCATCTAGTTCAATCTCAACAAAAATATGAAATGTTTGATAAAGGTATCAAAGACTTATCCATGGTTGACCCTAGTATGATTGAAGGAACAAGACATCAATATGCTCAAATCATGGCAGCACAGAATAAGGGCATGTTTATTGATAAGAGTGCTTTAAAGATATGGATTAAAAATCGAATTACTTATCCAATTACTTATTTAGATTTTGAATGGGAAACCTATGTTTATCCACCTTATAAAGGTATGAAACCATACGATGTTCTTGTTTTTCAATATTCAATGGATATTGAAAAGAAACATCAAGGTAATCTGCATCATGAAGAGTATATTGGAACCAAAGACTGTCGTAGAGAGTTTATTGAAAATCTCTTAAGCAAGATTCCAAAGAGTGGATCCATTATGGTATTTAATGCAGTAGGAGCAGAAAAACTACGACTTCAACAATTAGCTCAACAATTCCCAGAGTATAAAAAACAACTACAAGCTGTTTGGGAAAGAATGGTTGACTTATCAATTCCATTTAGTAGTGGTAATATTTATGATATAAGAATGGCTGGAGCATATAGTCTAAAGAAATTAGTAACCTTGTTCTCAGATTTTAAATACAGTGATTTAGAAATTAGCCATGGTATGGAAGCTGTTAAGAATTGGCGTGATTTAGGTGATGAAAGCTTAGAAAGCGAATCAATCAAACAAGCCTTATTTCAATACTGCGCCATGGATACTTATTCTATGGTTATCGTATTCCATAAAATTATCGAATTAATTAGCTAGAGAAAGCAAAACTTTAAAATGCTTTCTTTTTTCTTTTCATTTTTATAAATTAGGAGTACAATAAAAATAACTTATGGCGCCATCTTCTAACGGTTAGGAAATGCGGCTCTCAATCGCAGAATGTCGAGTTCAACTCTCACTGGCGTCACCAATAAGAACAAAAGCCTTTAAAATAAGGCTTTTTTTAATACAAGAATGCTCTGTACCAAATATTATATCAATTATTTCGGTATTTTTCATTATGTTTTATGTTATAGTATCATTAAGGTGATATCATGAATGTGTATAATAATAAATACTATATTAAAGGTACATTAATAAAAAATGATGGCAACCAATATTCTTATTCAATGTGGCAAAAAATTGTACTGGAATAAAAGAAGCTCGCGAATATGAGCGTAGATTATGATGAGGAAGAAATTATGAAATTGATATGTAAAAAATGTGATAGTAAGATTATAGTTGAACCAACTGATGATAAATTTACGTGTCCCGTATGTAATGCTCAGTATGTTGTTAACTTTAATTTAAAGAAAGAAATATTTTATTTTTCTGCTTTTGTAGTATTAATAAAAATTATTGATATATTCATATCTGAACTTATGAATTCTCTAAATTTTCACGCCATGTTGACAGGTTTTGTTCGTGTTGGTGCGCGTATATTGATTATTTGGGGTGCTTTAAAATGGGCAAGAGAAGTTGCAATTACACTAATTCAAGACTAAAAGTTATATTTGTAGTATTCACAAACACAAATAACATTTACATTTCAACAATTAGATTGAAATGATATGAATTTAATAATATGATAGAGCCAGCTGCACACTTCCGATATAAGGAATGTTGCGAGTATTAAGAGTCTTTTGATCTATGTTGACTTGATTCATGTTCACAAACTGACTCACCAGCAAGTTTTGTTAATGGCGAAGCTTGATGGAACTTATTAAACGATTGACAATGTAGTAATATCTGAACTTAATTCAGATAGACAGGAAGATACTTAAAGGTGAAAAAATGGTTAAATTCGAGAGCTGCCATCATTGTAAACAAAAATTTTTAATCTCTTTTAGAAGGACATTTCTTTCAGAATCAACTAGACTATTAGTCATATTCAGTCTTTTACAACTCATCCCCGTGAATAATGTTGTAGTTAAAATAGTCCTATCATTCATTCTGACGGACATATTGAGTATAATAACGATGTACGTCTTTCTCAAAAAAGTAATAAAATATTCAATAATTGATAAATTTATCTCGATAAAGGAATGCAGTCTTTAACTCCTCACTATAAATAAAGAGTTTATATTTTATCGTGGGGTTTTTCTTAGCTTCAAGAAAACAGGGGGCAAACATTCTGTCATCCTTATATCCCCTTCGATGACTTTTGGGGAAAACCTAATTTCATTATACTTACTAATTGTTTATTTTTCTTATCATATCAACATCTTGAATACATTCTTATCACATGGACTTTATTTGTTGATATTTTTTTGTTACTATTTTCTTAGAAAGGTATATAAAAAGAGATAGAACCCCATTGTTTTCGACGACTATGGCTCTATCTCTAAGCTTCTAATGAAGCTACCCTCATAGGCAAATATATGATAACAATATTTATGAAAAACTTCAAGAAAAATTTAATTAATCAAGCTACTTATGATGACTACATTCATTCTCTTACTTTATCTGACATTCCTTGCCCTTATTGTAATCAGGTTCATTCTCTTATTCATCACGCTAATTATACTCGTTCCATCAAAGTCTTGACTCATAAGGTTCAATTATCTATTCACCGTGTTTTGTGCACAAAGTGCAGAACTACCCATGCTCTTCTCCCATCGTTTATCGTTCCTTATTCTCAAATTGATACTAGTACTATGATTTCCATCGTATTTCATCAAGATCATCATTCTGTCTTAGAGAATAATCCACTTCTTGAACTCAGTAATATTCGATATATTCTTAAGCAATATAATCTTCAATTCAAATCTTTTTTATCTTCTTTTTCTTCCGAACCTTTGATTGTCATTATTCAACACTGTTTTTATCTCTGTTTCTAAAATGTTTATGCAGATAAAAAATACTATCAACTCTCTTTTTGTCGTTCCCACATAACTTTTATTTTCTCTTTCTTTGTTTTCCTTTATTCTTTATTTGTAAGTTAAGAATAAAGGAGGTTTTCATCTATGAAACAATATTTTAACTTCATCTGGTATATCTCATGAGCGTTTTTACAAGACCGGATTCTTTAAGTGACACTCATCTTCTTCAATTATTCAATCTTCACCAAGAACAAGTTGAAAACATTGCCATTACACACAAAAGTGATGGTCTCTATGCAAGTATCAAACTAACAAGAAAAGAACAGACGTGTCCTGCTTGTGAGTTTAAAACATCTACGATTAAAGGGTATACTTCAAAAAAAATCCTTCACTCTTTAATTACACACACTCCCTGCTTCATCTTATATAACGCAAGAAGAATGAAGTGCGATGCTTGCGGTAAAACATTCTATGAACAAAATCCTTTTGCTTATAAAACATGAAGATATCATTACTGACCGTGTTTAATGTCCTTAATGATCTCAAGAAGCCTACCGAAACATTCACTTCCGTGAGTGCTCGTTATAATATATCCGATACTACTGTTGCTTCTATTTTCGATTCTCATGTTTTCATTCCAAGAAGGAAACTACCTAAATATATTAATATTGATGAAGTCTATGCTTTTTCTAGTGACCGAAGTAATTATGTTTGTGTTCTCGTTGATTTCCTAACAGGTAAAACAATCGACTTACTTCCTACAAGAAGAAAAGAAGACCTAATAAAGTACTTTAACTTAATCCCTTTAGAAGAGCGAAAAGAAGTCGAACTCATTTCCATGGATATGTGGGATACATATCGAATAGTTGCGAAGAGTGTTTTCCCTAACGTTCGTACAGTTGTCGATAAATTTCATCTTTATCAGGAACTACATCGTAGAATCACTACAATCCGTGTGGCTGCCATGAATCGAACAAAACCAATAAAACTGAAAAAGAATCAAATATTAAGTGTTGCGGAGAAATATGAACGTGAGCAACAATCCAAAAAATACTATGTGTTAAAGAAATTCAATTGGCTTCTCTTCAAAAGTGATGATCATACAACAATCGTTAAATGTGCAGATGGAACAGAGAAAGAAATGAAGATATTTGATCCAAACATGGCGAAAAAACGAAATCGAGCCTTAGGCAGATACTGCAATTACTATGATATCTATGATATGATTCTCACTATTGATTCAGAGTTAGAAACAGCCATGAACCTTAAATTTAAATTTGACCAATTCTATAAGAACTCTACTTATGAGAATAGCAAAAAAAGACTTGAAGACTTGATTCTTGATTTCCGTTCGTGTGGTATTGATGTCCTTGTAGGTTTCGCTGATACCTTAACACGGTGGAAGAAGGAAATCATCAATTCGTTTATAATAATAGACGAGACAACAAAACGAAAGATGAATAATGGAATTATTGAAAATCGAAATAAAGTAATAAAGCAGATTAAACATAACGGAAATGGATACCGCAATTGGGACAGGTTTCGTACTCGCTCCCTGTATGTATTGAATGAAGATACAACCTATAAGTTAAATCCAATATACACAAAAAAGTAACCGGTAGAATGAGTTTCTCACTTTACCGGTTACTCCCAACTTGTTTAGGGTTTAATTTTCCCCAACTTATCTTATTGCCTTATTCTGAATTTCCCTACGTTAGTTTGGAAACCCTAAATAAAAATCACTTCAAGAGTGATTTTTATTTATACCAATGTGGCAATTTATAAATTATCGCTAATTAACATAATTTATATACTTATTTTCAAATATTTAATTAATTTTTCAGTATCATTACGTCTAGTCAGCAAATTGATTAAAAGATTAAGAACAAAAACTGTATCCTCGCTTCTTTGAGCCAAATTATAACTATCATATAAAGATTCAGCAAATTTAATAACTCTTTTCGTTGGTTTTTCATCATAGATATTTGTTAGTTCTAGTAATAGTTGAAATTCTTTACCATATTTTTCGTCATTTATAAATTGGAAATTACTCTCAATTGTTTTTTTCGCAGTATTGAATTTTTTAGTGAAATAATAACACCAGCTTTTATAAAGAGTTGTGATTAATTGATTATCATCAATTTGTTTAATTGTTTCTAATGTATTAAGACATAAATCATATTCTTTCATTAATAGATATGCCCACGCCTTATTTCTAACTATTCTTGAGTATATAGAGTCATTCAAGATCAAAATTCGGCTTGATTCAATACAAGAGTCATATAATCTTATGCTATTTTCATATTGTTTCCTTCTAACATAGATACTTGCAAACTGAAGGTCACAGTAAAAAGCTCTTCGATAGGAACTATGATTAGTTAGGATGTTTTTAGCTTTTGTTAAAGCGGCGGATGCTTCATCATACATAAAAATATCCTTGTAAATAAAAGAAGCATGATAATATGCCATTGCTGTCATTTTATCACAATGAAATGAAGTAAGACTTTTATTCATGTATCCAAGAGCTGAAGCAACATTTCTTTGTTGATGATACTTCACTGCTTTATATTCATTGTAGAATATATATTCTCTCGTCCCAACCTCAATATATTGTTCAAGTAATATTTCTAATTGATCAATAGTGTCAGTTTGCTTTTGTAAGACCGCTATGGTGTACTCAATGATGAGGATTTTTGAGTAGTGTGCACTTGCTTGAAATAACTCTCTGTTTTCATTAATTATTTTTATGAATGAATGAAAATCATCAAAATGATAAAAACAAGAATTAATGAAGTCACTAAACAAGGATTCTATTTGCTCATCAATCATAAGGATATTTTCAAATTTGATATTTAACGCTTTTTCAATTCTTTTTAGTATTTCTTGAGTTGGTTTTTCGATACCACGCTCAAATTTTCCGAGCCTTACAAAATGAATGCCGGCTAAGTCACCTAATTCTTTCAATGTCAAATTTTTGTATTTGCGTACAGTCCTAATTCTAATTCCAATGTTCATAGTTGCTCCTTAATTTGTGTGAAAAAATTTTAATCATAAAGCGATGTGCCATATTTTAATAGGGAAAGAGTTCATCTGATTTTGGCCGAATTTGGAAACAAAGATATGTACAATCAATAGTTTTAAATTCGTCTTCTGATGAGTGGTTGTGCAAATATGAATTGGAAGGTGTAATAATTATTAAATAAAATAAAATATATAGAAATCCTTTTTTTAGCATTTTTTTATCCCCCTTTATGTTTATTATAAATTATATTAAGGCCAAGTCAATTAAATATTAGCGGTAATAGTATTATTTTATTTTCGTGAATTTCGCAAAATAACAATGTATATTTTTTTCGAGTAGCATCATAT
>F144_Wood_Sandpiper__coassemble_176_pt1 | contig 6891 bp, 4 predicted proteins | sample F144_Wood_Sandpiper__metabat2_low_PE_003 | metagenome-assembled genome bin F144_Wood_Sandpiper
GTTTTAAATACATTGGGAATGTGGTGTAGTTACTTGTTATCTTATTATCTATTAGCTATATATATATCATCTTTTGGAACTCCTCTAAATTTATCGGATATATTTATGTTATTATTTTCAAAAAGTAGTATAGATGCAGCAACTATAGTACTTAGTGCAGAAACAAATATTTTATTGAATGAATTTCCAATGATGTTTTCGTTTTATTTAATATTACCACTTATAATACTATTAGTATTAAGTTTTGTAGTTAAGAGTAAACCAAAAGCTAATCTCATAAGGTCATATAATTATAGCAATTTGATGCCACATATTAACCCAGAGAATCAATTAGCTTTCTTAGAATTATATTTTACTTCTGATAATAGAAATTATTTTTCGACATATCTTGATTTGAATAGAGACATAAATATAATCGAAGACTTCTCAGCTGGTTCTAACGCAACAACAATGCTTTGTTTTGATGAGAAAAAATCATTCTATAGAAAATACGCTTTCGGTAATGATGCTGAAAAGCTATATGAACAAATTATATGGATACAAAATCACAAGAATGAGATAAAATTAACAGACGTTTACAATATAGTTAAAAACGAAAATTGTTGTAGTTATGATATGAGCTTTAACAGTTCGGCGACTTCGTTCTTTAATTATATTCATTCTAAGCCCATAGATCAAAGTTGGTATATTTTAAGAAATGTTCTAAATGATTTGAACAACTCATTATATAAATTAAATTCTAGAAAATCTGAAAAAAACTCAATTAAAAAATATATTGAGGATAAAGTTACTAAAAATATTGAAAAAATCTATGAAGATAAAGAGTACAAACAATTTGTAAAGTTTGATAAACTAATTATTAATGGTATAGAATATAAAAATATCAATTGTTTTAAGGGGATATTGTCAGAGCAATTTTTGCATGACCTTTTCGAAAATGATTATTATAGTGATATACATGGTGATTTAACGATTGAAAATATTATTTGCTTAGAGGATACAGCTGATTATTATATTATTGATCCTAACACTGGAAATATCCATAACTCATGTTTCCTAGATTATGGCAAATTATTGCAATCCTTACATGGCAACTATGAGTTTTTAATGAAAATTAAAAATGTTGAAGTTGAAGAAAATTGCATTAACTTTCAGTTTATCAAGTCTGTTACATACGATAAATTACTTATTAATTTTAACAACTATCTAAGTGAAAATTTCACTAGCAAGCAAATTAGAAGTATTTATATGCATGAAATTGTTCATTGGTTAAGGTTAATGCCTTATAAAACTAAAAAAATAGGAAGGAGATCAATTTTATTTTATGCCGGGTTTATTATTGTGCTAAATGAAATTGAGCGGTGGATTAAATTTAATGAAGAATAAACTAGCAATATTTGATATGGATGGTACACTGTTTGATACTAGTTTAATTAATTACGAGGCATATAAGGGCGCGTTAAATGAATTTTCATATGACCTTGAATATGAATATTTTCGTGATTATTGTAATGGAAAATATTATTTGGAATTTCTACCACTACTTACGAATAATGCCGATATTGAGTTAATTAATAAAATTCATAGTCGCAAAAAAGAGCTGTATGCGAAATTTATTTCATATGGTAAAGTTAATAATCATTTATTTTCCTTGATAAATATAATGAAATCTGAATATTTTATATCTTTGGTGACGACAGCTTCGTTTAAAAATACTAACGAATTATTAGTTCACTTTCAAAAGAAAGAATTATTTGATTTAATACTTACTTCTGAAGATGTTATAAAGAGAAAGCCTAATCCAGAAGGGTTTCTTAAAGCCATTAATTATTTTCATGTTGATGCAAAATCTACGATTATATTTGAGGACTCTAATGAGGGAATCACTGCTGCAGAATTAACTGGTGGTTCTGTTTTAAAAATTATTTCATTTTAAACTACTAAAAAAGGAAAATCAACTGACTTTCCTTTTCTTTTCCTTATTCCTACAATCTATCATAAGCATGATCAATAATACTAACTAACTCATCTTCTGTCTCATGAAACAAGTGCGTATATACGCTTAAGACCGTGTCTACGTTGTCCCCAAGACGCGAAGCAATAGCTTTGATATTTGCACCTTGGTTAATAAGCAATGAGGCGTGAGAGTGCCTTAAATCATGGATACGGATAATAGGAAGATTAGCTTTTATTGAATATTCCTTGAATTTAGGTCCTACATACTTTAAACTCATGGGATAATTACCACCAACAACGAAGAAAGTGGAATTAAAATCACGATAGAACTTAGCATTATTATATCTCTCTAATAAGATATCATATAGTTTAGAAGGTATCTTGATAGTTCTTATACTATTTGCTGTCTTTGGAGGAGTTAACTTATAACTAACTCCTCTAAGTTGCTGAGCGATTGTCTTATTAATTCTAATCGTTCTCTTACTAAAATTAATATCACCCCACTGTAAAGCTAACGCTTCTCCTTTACGACAACCCATGTAATAAAGGATATTGAATAAGACATAGTATTTTGTATCTTTAGCGGCAACATGTTCACTAAAACATTCAAATTCGGATAATGTCCAATAACTCATTTCTTTCTTTAGTTCATCAGGTCTTTTAATCTTATATACTTTTAAAACTGGACTAGAACTAATAAGTTCTTGTTCAAGAGCAAAATTGAATATCTTATTGATAATGGATCTTACTTTATTAATATATCCAGTACTTAGTCCATTCATATTCATTTCATTTAAGATATCTTGAATAATATCTGGTGTTATATCTTTAATCTTATAATCATTGATTTCATCAAACTTTCTTAAACTATATAAATCACATTGCAAGGTTGTACTTTTCTTACAACTTTGCTTTTTTTCTATATAGAAATTACACAGTTCTTTAAAAGTATAATCATTCTCTATTAATTGTAGATTCATAGTATTAATTTCTCTTCTTTTTACGATCATGGTTTTCCCTCTTTCAAATTACTCATTACCCTTATTATGCAAATATAATTAGTTATTATGTATTTTTATAATTAAAAACGAGACGAATTAAATCGTCTCGTTATGTTTATTTCGATAAGATTATCTTCTGTAAATTCCTAAAGAGTTAATCCAGTATCCTTCAACAGTTGTGCTTGTTGCCATAGTACCATCATTGTTTAAGTAATACCAGTCAGTAGAATTAGCTGCTAACCAGCTATTACGTACCATTTTACCATCTCTTACAAAGTACCAGTCTTTACCGGCAGCAACCCATTTGTATGCAGCTGGAGTTCCATCTTCATTGTTGTAGTTCCAGTTACCGTTACCCATGTCTACCCAACCTGGAGTATTTGTATATCCTAATTTATCAAAAGCTTCACGTAAGTTTTCAACTTTAGTGTTAATTCTACGTAATTCTTTTGTTTGTGCTTCTGTTAAGTTATTCTTGTATAATCCTTTAACAGCAGTCATTTCATAGTAAGCATCTTCAGCAGCTTCTAATTTAGCTTTGTCAGATCCTTTGATGTTTGCTGGTGTTAATGAAGCGATATCGCTAGTTGCAGCAGCATAAGCTTTAGTGAAGTCTTCCATGTAGTTTAAGACAACATCAATTCCAAATAATCCTTCTTTGTTGTCTACTAAACTTAATAGGTAATCATTAGCAACACCTAAATCTCTTTTAACTGTAGCATCTCCAGTGAATCCTGAAATAGTTGTTGATTTATCAATGTAGTAATCCCCAACTTTTTTAGTTTCAAAAGTATAAGCGTTGTCTAATACATCTTCTTTTAAGTCTTTTAAGATTGCATATTGTTCTTGATCTAATTGTTTAGCTAATTCTTTAGCTTTCTTAAGATCTGTTGTTTCTTTATAGACTACTTTTGATAAGAATGATTTTACAGTCATTTCTTCATCTTTAGTCTTAGTTGAAGTGAATGCTTTGTATGATTCATCTTTCAATAAGTCTTTTAAATCAGTAATGTTTTCAAGAAGATCTTCGTACTGAGCAATTAATTCTTTAACTGAACTATCGTTTTTAACACGGTAGTAGTTAGGCGCATCTTTAATAGCTTTAATACGTGCATTAATTTCAGATTTGCTTGATAAATTAATTGTTTTACTTACTCCTGATTCTAATTTAGTTTCAGCTTGGAATTTAGCTAAATCTTTAGAAGGGAATGTAATGGTTCCTTTTTCAGCTAAATCTTGTTCAAGTACTGTTGACCATGCTGCAACGAATACACGTGTAACATCAGAATCATCAACTAAGTAATCAGAAACTCTTTCTTCTAAGTCGTTGAATACAACGTCAAATCTAGCAGATAAAGTATCATCTAAACGATCGTAGTGACCATCTTCTGTCCATTTAACCATTTTGTCATAAGCTTTTACTGCAGCTGCAGCATTGCTTTTAATGTTTGCTTCTGACCATTCTGTTGATAATTGTGCATTATAGAAGTTTACTAAACCTCCTGTAGTAGCATCATGTGAATCATCTGCAAAGTAAGCTGTTGAGAACATTCCTTTAGCTGTTGCATCAGTTGATGTATCGGCAGCAATGACATTCACAACATCCATCCATTTACGAAGCATCATGTAATCAGTTCCATTTGCTGAAGCTTCTAAGCCTGCTTTGTTGATAATGATTGAAGCGATAATTGGTGTATCGTCTTTACCATTAATTGTTGCTGTTGAATTTACTGTTAATTCAGCTAATCCAATACTGTCAATAGCCTTAGCTAGATCAAATAATAAATTCTTACATTCTGTTACTGTATTGGCTACCTCACATGTTGAAGCAATTGGCGCAGCCATTGCTGGAGTAACACCACTTAAAACCATGGCCAAAGACATACCTACTGTTGCAGTTGTCTTTATAGCTCTTTTTGATACTTTATTCATAAAAAATATTTCCTCTCTTTCTCTTCTTCCCTGTGGAATTAATGAAATATAAGGATAAAGTCATCGTCTTTGCATAACCATACGATAATGATAAAGTAAGGGATTTATCGCATTTAATTGATAATTAGTATTAATTAATAGTGCTTGAATAAGTGATTAAATATTAATTATGCAATTGATAAAAAATAAAGAGACTGTCTTAATAGTGATGAAAAATGACACTATTTTATTATGACGAATTTGACATAAACAATTAAATAAGATAGTGATATAATAGAAGCATGAAATGAGGATAATTTATGAAAAAAATACTTACATGTTTACTTTCACTATCTTTATTGTTAGGTGGAATTCATAGCGTACAACCAATGACCATTATGGCTAGTGTTCGTAATACTTATAAAGAAGGTTATGATGCAGGTTATGAATATGAAAAACGTAATAAGAATACTAAGTTTACTTCCACAACTGGTTCAAGTGATTATAAAAGAGGTTATGAAGAAGGATGGTATAAGGCATATGATGAAATGGTTACCTTAACAACAGATTCAGCGATGGAAAATGCTCACAAAGATGTCTTAGAAGGTCACAGAGCTAATCTAACACCGCCAAGGGATATACCCTTTAAATCTCTCTATAGAACAACTTACCGTGCAGCATACGATGAATACAAGAATGATGACAAGAAGGAAATTGAACTTTTAGCTGAGGAAAATGCTAAGAAGGATTGTTTTAACTTAAAGAAACGTAGTAGTGATTTTGATCATATTGATAGTAAATTAAGAAGTAAGTATCGTACGGCTTATAATGAAGCATTTACTTTCTTTTCTAAAGAGCTAACTAAGATTAAGAAAACAGCTACCTCTAAAGGAAAGAGTGATGCAAAGGATAAAATCACAGCTAATTCTGCTTTTATTTCTGATTATGTAGGATATGAAGTACATGCGACATTAATCAAACTCTACCAAGAAGCCTATATAAAAGCCGGTGGTGAAATAGAAACCAAGGGAGAGATACAATATAACTGGGTAAAAGAAAACGATGAGTGGACTTGTAAGAACCCTCTAGGTGAAGTATATAAAAACCAATGGATTAAATCTTATGGATATTGGTATTATGTTAAAGAAGATGGAAAAATGCATAAAGGATATTTAGCTAGTGGAAATAATTGGTATTATTTTGATGAAAGTGGAAAAATGGTGACAACTCCCCAATTAATCTACGGGAAGACAGAGAAGTTTAATCATCAAGGGCATTGGATTCAATAGTGACTTAATGATATGTAATAAGGATAAACAATATTCTTATTATGAATAATTCGATGATGTATTAAACTTTATTCTTCACTATAAACTAAATAAATATTATTCTTAATACAGAAATATTGAAAGTGACGATAGTAACGAAGGGAGATATTGCATTCATCTAAAAGCCGGGTTATTTAGGTAACTACCTAAGAGGAGAGGCATATTCATTATTAAATATTATAATTATGTTTTGAAAGCTAAGATATAAAAAGACGGCATAAAGTTCACTGTTTATGATGATTGGTGAATCAGCCGTTTTTTTCATTATATCGATATTTAGTAAAACTTATCTTTCTTTTGCTTTTATGATTTACATATCTGTTCGAGAGTTGAATGATTCGTACAGTCACATAATAAAAAGAATGTATTTCGCTTAAAGTTACTCTATTTATGTTCTTCTGCTAATGTAGATAGTACTCGACAAATGTAATTGATATTTATGTAGCTTAAGTAAAGACATGAAGTAACTGGGCATAATTATTAGTTAAAATCCAAAAAAAGAATAAAAATGTGCAATTTTACATATTTATATCGATTTTTAATCCATATCATAAGTTCAATTTTTCAGCCATCTATTATGTCGAATGTACTTGGGAGAACATGTTGAATTATGAGTTATGAAATGGTACTATTGTAATGTATAAAGGATAATATTAAATTATCGTTGAAAAGAGGAGCCAGATTATGCGTCGAAA
>F144_Wood_Sandpiper__coassemble_187_pt1 | contig 6593 bp, 6 predicted proteins | sample F144_Wood_Sandpiper__metabat2_low_PE_003 | metagenome-assembled genome bin F144_Wood_Sandpiper
TCTCCTTCTCAGTGATATGACACCTTGTCACGATTATAGTCTTCACTAAATTATTAGTCAAGAGCAATTGCTTAAAATAACAAAACTGTTATAATATATTAAGGAGAAAACACATATGAAAACTTATCTTGAAACAAGTGAAAAGAACACAAATCCGACTTTATTAATGGCTCTTGAAAAGAGCTTAGAATTAAAATGTCCGATTGTCTTAGCAAGTACCACAGGAGCTATTGCTTTAGCGATGAATGAACTTATTAAACAAACTTCGCACCCATATCCCCTAATCATTGTTAGTCATGTCTGTGGCTTTAAGGAAGGTATCTTAAACGAGTTTGATGATACAATTAAACAACAATTAAAAACAGAGGGAATTCCTCTTGTTATGGCTACTCATGCCTTAAGTGCTGGTGAGCGTTCATTATCTAAAACATTAGGAGGTGTCTATCCCCTTGAAATTGTTGCGAATACCTTAAGGATGTTTTCACAGGGTATCAAAGTATGTGTTGAAATATCATTAATGGCTTGTGATGCTGGTCATGTTTTAGAAAATGAAACGATCATTGCCATTGGTGGTACGGGTCGAGGTGCAGATAGTGCTTGTGTCATCACAGCCCATCCATCACCAAGAATGCTCTCGTTAAATATTCAAGAAATATTATGTATGCCTAGATAAAGAAAAAAGCAACCTAATGATTGATCCTATCAATATTAGGTTGCTTTTTAATAGTCTATTTCTAAATATTTCTTTAAATGGACAAATAGTTTAGCCATTGGTAAACCAACAACATTATAATAATCACCATTTATCTTTTCAACAAATAACATTCCTTTTCCCTGTATTGCATATGAACCCGCTTTATCTTGAGGTTCTTTTGATTTAACATATTTTAATATATCTGCTTCATCAAGATCAAGAAATGTAACTTCTGTAATTTCATGAAAACATTCTTTAATCCCATTAGCAACTAAAGCAACCCCTGTAATTACTTGGTGTGTTTTACCAGAGAGTAACTTCAAGGTAGCAATAGCATCATCATTGTCTTTGGGTTTTCCTAATACTTTTCCATCACAAATAACAAGAGTATCAGCCCCGATAATAAATTCATCAGGAAATTTATTGAAAACTGATTCAGCTTTTTCATAAGCTAATTTTTCAATAGCTTCTGTAATGGATAAGCTTAAATCTAAGTCTTCATCGATTTGTGCACTTGCATTGGTAAAAGGAATTTCACTTAACATTAAGAGTTCTCTTCGCCTTGGCGATCCACTTGCTAATACTACTCTTCTCATAATAATCTCTCCTCTACGCTTAGAAATTTTACCACTATTATCGATATTATGCAATGCACAATCACTAATTTTTCTGTGTCAACATATGATAACGCTTTTTCCTGTAAAAAAGAACGATTCCTAATATCGACCCATAAAACAATACAAAGGTGATAATAATCCTGAATACCATACCTGCAAAGAAGACTTCTGGGAACATATTAATCATCAAGGAAGTTGCTGGATTAAGTTGCCATAAATCGTTAGTAAAAAATAGTTGATGGAATCCTATCCAAAAGGAAGTAAAGTCCATGACTGCCCAAGCAATTAATGCGAATGCAAGAACACCTAAACAAAAAGAAACCTGTAAATAGCTCGTAGCTAAATCTGCTAATAAATCACGCCATGATCGCTTCTGTTTTTGATAAGAATAAATCATGAATAAGAAGGACACAATTCCTAAAATCAATAAGACAGTTCTAGCTGTTAGAACATTTTGATATAAGTCTTTAACATCTTTCATATGTAAAGTTTCTCGTTCATTAAACACTTCTCTTTGCTGACCCTTTACCTCACTTATCGAAACAATATTGTCACGTTCAAGATGTATATAGTCAAGTAAGGCAAAGGTAGCATCAAATAAACCTTCTTCACTCATTCCTAATTCTTCTGCTGTATTCAATTTAGCGTACTCACTACGATAATAATCCTTATTAAAAGCATGATAGTCAACACTACTAATCAAAATCACAGCAATCATGCCAAAACAGGCAATAATCCCACAAGCTTTTAATATTTTCTCATTCTTTAATCCTTTTTCAAATATTGGCATAAGGTTTCATATACCTCCGGCTTAACCATAATCATCGCATCATTAAGTGAACATACTTTTACTTTTCCATCTTCACTATCATTTAAGTATTCAAAAAGAGTTGAAGAAGTACTCATTGGACGAACTAAATATTCAAAACCTCTTACTGTATAGAAGTAGACTTCATAAGTATCTTCTTTAAATAATAAACAAGCTAACTCACTTTCATACTGCCCATTTTTCATACATTCATTATCAATATATAATATTTTTTCAATTTTTATCGCTCTCATTAGGTAATCCACCCTTTCATGTATCTTTAATTATACATGAGTTTGTTTATCTATGAAACAAAATTAATAAATAAAAGTGATTGTGAAAATGGATACCTTTGGTATAATTAAATAGATAAAGGACGTGAACCTATGAAATTAGAAAAAGAATTAACAGGCATTCTTTTAGAATTAAAAGAAGATAGTCTAGATAACGTAAATCCAGAAAAGCTATATTTAGCTTGTTTAAAGTTAGTTAAGAATCGTTTAGCTAAACAGAAAAGAATAAAAGGAAAGAGAAAATTATATTATATTTCTGCGGAATTTTTAATTGGGAAGCTCTTCTCAAATAACTGTATTAATTTGAAAATATATGATGAATTAGATACGATATTAAAAAAACATGGTCATTCAATGGCTGAACTAGAAGAGATTGAAAATGAACCTTCACTTGGAAATGGTGGTCTTGGCCGTCTAGCTGCTTGTTTTCTTGATTCATTAGCGACACTTGGTTTAGCTGGAGATGGAATTGGTTTAAATTATCACTTTGGTTTATTTAAACAAGTCTTTGAAAATAACAAACAGGTTGAAGTGAAAAATGAATGGATAACTAATGAGAGTTGGTTAAATAAAACTGATACAACCTTTACTGTTAATTATGCTGATTTTAGTGTTCAATCTAAGTTATATGATTTAGATGTTGTTGGATATGAAAATGGTATTAATAAACTTCATTTGTTTGATTTGGAAAGTATTAATGAACAGTTAGTAAAAGAAGGTATTATGTTTGATAAAACAAACATTAAGGAAAATTGTACTCTTTTCTTGTATCCTGATGATAGTGATGAGAATGGGCGTTTATTACGTATTTACCAACAGTATTTTATGGTTAGTAATGCTGCGCAATTTATCATAAAGGAATTAAAAGAGAATAAACATAGTGTTATTGATCTTGATAAATATGTAGCTATTCAAATTAATGATACTCACCCAACTTTAATTATCCCTGAGTTAATTAATCGTTGTATGGATGAGGGAATATTAATGAAAGATGCTATTAAGATTGTTCGCAATACTTGTGCTTATACGAATCATACAATCCTCTCTGAAGCCCTTGAGACTTGGCCTAAGGCTTATTTAATGAAAGTAGCACCTCATTTAATGCCAATCATTGAAGCTCTTGATACGCTAGTAAATGGGCTTTATACAGATGAGAAAGTTCAGATTATTGATAAAGAAGAAAGAGTTCATATGGCTCATCTTGATATTCATTTCGCTAAATCTACAAATGGAGTAGCTGCTATTCATACAGACATCTTAAAACAAACGGAATTAAAAGCCTTCTATGAATTATATCCTGAACGATTTAATAATAAGACAAATGGGATTACTTTTAGACGTTGGTTATACCATTGTAATCATGAATTAACAGCCTTTCTTGATAAAAAGTTAAAAGGTAATTATCGAAAAGATGCAAGACAGCTTGAAACTCTTACTAATTTTATTCAAGATGAATCTGTCTTAAATGAATTAGCTATGATTAAACAAACTAAGAAGAATCAACTTTGTGATTATTTATGGCAATCTCAACAAGTGAAAATTGATCCTCAATCCATCTTTACAATTCAAATTAAACGTCTACACGAATATAAACGTCAACAAATGAATGCGCTATGGATTATTCATGAATATCTACAGATTAAAAAAGGTATTCTTCCAATTCGTCCTATTACGGTTATCTTTGGAGCAAAAGCAGCACCTGCTTATGTTATTGCTAAGGATATCATCCACTGCATATTATGTTTATCCGAATTGATTAACAAAGATCCTGAAGTCTCTCCTTATTTAAACGTTGTTATGGTTGAGAATTATAATGTCTCTCTCGCTGAGAAATTGATTCCAGCTTGCGATATCTCTGAACAGATTTCTTTAGCGAGTAAGGAAGCAAGTGGTACTGGTAACATGAAATTCATGTTGAATGGTGCTGTTACCTTAGGAACAATGGATGGAGCTAATGTTGAAATAGCACAGCTTGTTGGTGAAGATAACATCTTTGTGTTTGGTGAAAGTAGTGATCAAGTCATTCAACATTATGCATTAAGCGATTATTCAAGTAAAGCTTATTATAAAAAAGATAAAACACTTAAAACAGTTGTTGATTTTATTGTTAGTGATAAGATGATTAAACTCGGTGATAAAGTTTCATTAAAACGTTTGCATAATGAACTAATCAATAAAGACTGGTTCATGACATTGCTTGATTTCCATGCTTATGTAGCTTGTAAAGAAAAAGCATTCGCTATGTATGAAGATAAAACAACATGGCAAAAAATGATGTTAGTGAATATAGCTAAAGCAGGTTTCTTCTCAAGTGATCGTACAATTAATGAATATAATCAAGATATTTGGCATTTAGATTAAGGTTGGTTCTTCCAACCTTTTTTAGTACCCATATTTATTGTAATAAATTAGTTGACTTTTACCTACTTATCATATAAACTAATTAAGTTGCTAAAATATGACTCGTTAGCTCAGTTGGTAGAGCATTTGACTTTTAATCAAAGGGTCTGGAGTTCGAATCTCCAACGAGTCACCATTCAACGAAATAAGCTTACTGTTTAATTACAGTGAGCTTTTTATTATATTAAGATACCATAATAACTAAAGATACGATATAATATAAATAAGAAATTAAATAGGAGGTCCTATGAGAAAAGCAGGAATACTAATGCCCATCTCTTCCCTTCCTTCACGGTATGGAGTTGGCGATTTTGGAACACAGGGAAAAAAATTTGTTGATTTATTAGTGAAAAGTGGAATGAAAGTTTGGCAGATTTTACCCTTGAACCCTCTTGGTTATGGTAATTCACCCTATCAACCGTATTCATCCAATGCTATGGATGAAATCTATATCAGCTTAGATGAACTCGTTAAAGATGGCTTATTAAGCAAAGTATCTGCTAAGGGTATGAATAAAGACTTTGTTGATTACCCAGCCGTTCGTAGATTCAAGGAGCATTACTTGAAGATTGCCTTTGAAAAGTTTGTTGAAGATGAAGCATATCATGAGTTTATAAGCCATGCTTGGGTTTATCCTTATGCTGTTTATATCACATTAAAAAAGCTTAATTTTATGCGTCCTTGGAATGAATGGCCCAAAGCTCAACAAAATTGGGTTAAAGATCAACGATATGATTTAACTCCTCACCAGAAGTCGATTCATTATGAATTATTTATTCAATATATCTTATATAAGCAATGGATGGAATTAAAAGCGTATGCGAATCATGCTGAGGTTGAAATCATGGGAGATATTCCTATCTATGTGGGTATCGATAGTGAAGATGTATACTCTCATCAGTCCTACTTCCTCTTAGATAAAAAAGGTAAACCTACTTATATTGCGGGTGTACCTCCTGATTATTTTTCAATTACCGGGCAACGCTGGGGAAACCCTCTTTACCACTGGAAGCATCTTGAAGCTAGTCACTTCCATTTCTGGATTGAACGACTACGTTATAATGCACTGCTCTACGATTCAATTCGCATTGATCACTTCAGAGGTTTTGATACCTATTGGAAAATCCCAGTGACTTGTGAAACAGCGATTGAAGGAAAATGGATGAAGGCTCCAGGCTATGCTTTATTTGATGAGATATTCAAACAGCTTCCGAATCTAGAAATCGTAGCAGAAGATTTAGGAGATTTAAGAGAACAAGTATTAAAGCTTAGAGATCATTATCATTTAAAAGGAATGAAAATTGTTCAATTTACTTTTGATGCAAATGAACATAATAACAATTTCCCCGACCGTAAGAATATGGTTATTTATACAGGGACTCATGACAATGATACAATACGTGGTTGGTATCAATCACAAAAAGATTCAACGAAGCGCAAGATTCGCTCCTTCTTTAAACTTAGATACCCACAAGAAAAAAACATCTCTGATTGCTTTGTCTCCTATACCTTAGATAGTATTGCTGACCTAGCGATATTGCCTTTACAAGATATCTTAAACTTGGGTAATGAAGCTAGAATGAATATCCCTGGTACTATTGGTGGAGATAACTGGGAATGGAGAATAAAAGACTTTGATAAATTCGAAACTAAAATTCATTATTTAAACCATCTTTTATTAAAAAGTGAAAGAGCATAAAAAATACCCTACTCCCGATAATGAGAGTAGGGTTTGATTTTATATTATCCTAGTGTAGCAACTCCGCTATTGTCAAAAGTAT
>F144_Wood_Sandpiper__coassemble_191_pt1 | contig 6487 bp, 7 predicted proteins | sample F144_Wood_Sandpiper__metabat2_low_PE_003 | metagenome-assembled genome bin F144_Wood_Sandpiper
TTAAAGGCAAATACTACGATATATGTTTCTACATCTGGTGTTTCTACATCTGGTGTTTCTACATCTGGTGCATTTTTCTTCCATTTTGCATATAAGGTTGTATCCTTTTGAATTGTATTGTGATCAAAATCCCAGGCTATTGCAAATGTACTATCTGTGTACCAACCATCAAATTGATATCCTTCTCTTGTTGGTACTTGAGGGATTGGAATCAAACTATCATATTCTACTTTTATATCATCAATAGCAGTTCCTTCAGTTGTATCAAAGTTAACTATATATTCCTCTTTTTCCCATTGCGCATATAAAACTATATTTTTATCTCCTAGATTGTATAAAGCTCCGTCCTTCACAACCTGCCCGCTTCCATCACTTACCGTATTCCACTCTTTAAATTGATAATGATCCCTTACAAATATGTTATTTGGTAATTTTATACTTTCACCCATATTATAAATAATATCGTTCATTGCTTGTGTATCATTTAATATATTTGAGTTGAATTGTATTAAAAATACTTCTGGATTCCAATGTGCATAAATATTTGTATCCTTTGTAACAGGCTCGTTAAAGTCAAATTTATTACTATCATCAAAATTATCTGCTGACTTATACCAACCTATAAACTCATGTTTATCAAATTTAGGATCCATTGGCTTTACTAAACCCTGATTTGCTTTTACATATAAAACTTCTTGTGAACTATCTGTAAATTTACCTCCCCGTAGATGATATGAGACCTGTGGCATTCCAAAAACAATTTTATGTTTATCCTTGTCAGCTTTCCGCAATGTAATAAAATCTGGTACATCAGAAAATACTTTTGCATTACTTCCTGCATTATTTTCACTCATTTCTTCTGTAGGATCATATCCACTATTCACTATTATATCTTTTTGATAATTTTTAGCTGAAATACCATAGACTGTAATACCTAGTTTCCCTACAAATTCTCCTGTTTGGTTTAAAATAATATTTGTTGAAGATAATGAAGACCAGTTTAATTGAAGATTACTACTGATACCACTACTCAACGAGTTATCAACTATAGTTAAATTACCTTCAAAATTCATCAATCCGCGGTTAATAATAATTCCTCCACCTTCTGTTTGACCTTGATTTTTTGTAATAGAGCCACCATATGCATAAATATTTCCTTTCATGCAAGCAATACCTCCACCTAAACCTTTCATCTGCCCAACAACTTTATTGTTAGTAATTTCAACACCATCATATAAATATAAAGAAGCAGTAGGAGACGAATTAAAACCACCTATACAAATTCCTCCACCTGATGTTGTATTAACGTCCAGTGATAATGAAGATGCTAAATTATTTGAAATTTCACCGCCATATAAATATAACTTTCCTTGTTCTAAAGAAATTCCTCCACCACTAGCAGCTCTATTGTTATTAATTATGCCTTTATGTATTTCTGCAATACTAAATTCACCACTAATAAATACTCCCCCACCACTACTCTCTGCCGATGATGACCAAGTTTCAGTATCGTCTATTTCATTATCTGAAATAACGCCACCATTCATAATAAATTTAGAATTAGAAATTGATATACCTGCTCCATTTGAATCATACAAACCACCTGTTGCCACACACTTATTATTCTTAATAAATACATCATCAAACATAATTACTGTTGCAGAGTTTATCGCAAGTACACCAGCTCCACCTTGATTATTGTACTCTTTTTTTAATCCATTCATTACTGTTGTACCATTTTTAAGTATTAATATAGAGGCATCGACAATTATTGCACCTCCATTTTCATAAGTTGTGTTCTGAATTCCTATTTGTTTTGCATCTACCGTTATATTTTCTAATATAACTTCACTATTATTTGTAATATTCAAAGCCTGGAGTGTACCACCTGTGATGGTTACTTTTTTACCATTCACATTTGTTACTCCTTCGATACTTCCATTTACGTTTATAATATCTCCCTCTGAGGAGTTTTCTATCGCATTATTTAATTCATCTAGCGTCGACACTATTGTGGGACTTTTCAAGTTGCCTTCTCTTTCCATAGCAAAAAGTTGAGATGGTATCAATGTTAAAATCATACTTATAGCAGATACTAGTAACATCATTTTGGTTTTCATAATTTTGCTCCTTTATTGCCTAAAGAGAGAGAAATTTAAAATAAAATTTCTCTTTCTCAACTTTTTTACTCTTCTGGTGTTAATGCAATGATCTTTGTTTTAACTTCCCCGCCATTTAATTTTTCTTCTGTATCATCTAGTGAATGGCTACTTATTTTCACAGTTATTGGATAGGTACCTTCCTTGAACTTTCTTGGCAGTTTTACTGTTGTTACTGCTTTCCCTGGTGGCTCTAGTTTAGTACTAAATAAAGTTTCTCCCGTCGATTCTAGCACAATATCAAATTGGAAAAAGCATGGATTTTTTTCTGGATTAAATAATGCAATGTAAACTTCATCCGTATTTGCTTCCATAATCCAATCATTATAACCAGGAATTAATATGCGATTTTCATCCATATCTGCCGGTCTTGTATACTGAGACGTATAATCTCCTGCCCCTGGATCAATGTCAGGACCATTTTTCATATTCATGAATGTCCATAATAACCCTCCAATAAGCAATGTTAGCCCTACTAAAGAAAAAAGTAATAACAGCCAATTATTTTTCTTAATAAGAATATATCCTTGGTGTTCTTCACTCCAAATATATCCAAGACGTTTATATAAAAGCTTTTTATATGTTTTTAAAGGTTGTATAAAGAGTGGTTTTCCCTCTTCGTTATAAATTGCTAAATCTTTGTTTTTACCTGGCTTTTCAATAACCTCACCAATAACCTTATAGCCACCTTCGGGATACATTTCCTTCATTGCTTTTTTTTGAATAATAATCCCATTTATATCTTCCCCTATAAGTGAAAATCTTATCTGTTTCTCTTTTCTCTACCATGTTGTACCTCCTAATTATCTAATTTTTTGTTTTACTTACTAAATTCACAAAATACAAAGTTCTTTTCTTTTGAATTAAACGAATATTCATATGTCTTATTTACTTCAATCAATACTCGTTGTTTACTTGGCCCATAAGTTGTTGAACGTGATCTTGTAACACCAGGAATACCCGGCTTTGTAATTGCATATGATGACTCAATAAAATGTTCGCCCGGATTTAAATAAAAACCACTTTTTAACCCTTCTGAAAACATCCTAGGGTTTTCACCATCAATTGCCTGAATGAATAATGTCCCATCGTTTTGCTTCATAAAAATTTTACTTGCATTCTGATTTTCTTCAAGCCATACATTATTTTTCTTTTTCCTATTTCGCCTATATATTATAGCTCCTATTGCCCAAATCAAATAGGAACCTACAACACTTAATATAATCCATCCTACTGCACCTAAATCTTCTAAAAAACTCATTTTGCCTTCCTCATTTCTTATCAGTTTTCAAATCCTGAACATACGCATTATCTCCTATAATACATAAATCTTCACATATTTTTTCAAAGTTAGTTGTTCCTATTAATGTACAATCTATCGATTTTCGAAATCCCTCAGAAGATATAATAGTTAATTTACAGTCCGCATCCGTTCCTGATGTTCTCGTATGAGCTTCAAAAGCACTTTCACTAATTTTAAAACTGTGTTTTACTTGTCCACGTTTTTTCACTATGAAATCATCATCATTGATTTCTATACTTATCAGTCGACTAAAAACAAAAGACCAAACACCTAGGATAAAAACAATTACTCCTACTAGATAGATCATTATGCCATTTAACCACATACTCGATAACCATGCTAAAACAACACCTCCAACAAGTGCATAGAATGCATTAATCACTATAGGGTATACTCTTACATTATATTTTTTTTCCATTTACATCTTTCTCCCTTCTTAATTTTTTGAAATCATCTTCCATTTTTATATTTTTTTTTTAACAAATTTATTTTCAACTTAATATTAATTACACTTTCTATTTTCAATCTACTATACATTGGTAATTAAAGCTCACTACACCATAATAGAAAGATTAATTGCCAACTCTCTATAAAGGAGAGTTTAGTATCTTATTGTTAAATATTTAAAATATTTTTTTATAAAACATCAAAATGCATGTCCACACCAATAAACATCACTAACATTTAAATAAGGGCTTGTTGTTACAACACTATTTTTTTACCTTATCGATCGAAATTGATTTTAACTTGTTATCTTCACTATAGTTTAATTCAATACTAATTTTTTTATTGTTTAAATAAACATTATTAAAACGCTCACTACGTTGTGCATCATCACCTAATTTTTCTAATGCTTCTTCGATACTCAAATTTGTATAATCAATATCATTAAGAATAACATTACCTGACAAGTCAATTCGCTTTATCGAACCATCCTTCATTTTTCCATCCTCTAAGGAAAAATTACCGATTTGAATTTTCATTACTTCCTGATTATCCTTTGTAACCGAAAATAAATCTTCATAATATGTATTGTATTCTAAGGCTACTTCAAGATCCGTCTCAATAACATATCCCTTTTCAATTAAATCTTCAACACTCATCCCTATGGAAATATCATCTGTTCCGACTTTTAATGAATATGTATTGTCTAGCAAACTACAACCACTTAATAATGTAATCATGCATATTAACGAAAGTATAATTTTTTTCATCTTTCAACCCTCCTACGCTCTTTAGCGTTTCCTTTTTTTGTTTTAAATCAGTTAAATCTATTCTTCATCTAGATGAGATAGTCCCTATTGGTTGACCCGTAATATTTACGATTTCTTGATAACTCAATTGTTCAAAAAAATGAAGATATCCAACCAATCGGTTTTCGGATTTCATTTCTTTTAAAGTTATCAAAATAATCTCTTTAGCTCGATCCAACTCCATCTTTGTCCCATAATCATTATTTCGATCATCTACTACTAGGTGTTCTATATAATTGTCACCTTCTTCAACACTCATATCGACTGTATTTCCAATAGCATCTCTACTATTTTTCTTGAAATATGTATGGCAACAGTTATATGCGATTTTTCTAATCCAAACATCAAAGGTTTCTACCACCGATAGTTTTGTAATGTTACGGTGAATCTTCATAAACACCTCTTGAGTTACATCTTCCGCTTTCGTTGTATCACGAAAGTATTCATAACAGATGAAGTACACTTTTTTATAATACGTATGATACAGTTCCTCAAATGAATTTTCGTCCCCCTTTTGTACTGAAAGAACTAAATTGTTTTCATATTCAAAATTACGTTCTCTAATCATATAGCACTCCTCCTTTTACTTTGTGATAATCAATATCCATTTTTTGCAATAATTCTTTATCATAAGTTTCAATTACATCTTCATCAGTATCAAAAATAAATGAGATATCCTTATTGCTCATTCCTTCATCATTTTAAAAATATTAATTAAAAGTAATTTTCCAATAAATAGATCATAATTTAACGAATATCGCATTTTCATCACTCCTTTCAACAAACTGACTATCATTTATAACGTTTTATTCCAACTTTAAGAAAAAAGATGAATATAGTAGTTATATTGCTATATTCATTTGAAAAACTAAAACTTCTTTATAGTTTTCATATAAACATAAAAATAAAGCTGTTTACAAATTAGCTAATCTCTTAAAATAAAAAGTCAGCATCTGTAAACCAATGAAATGTAATAGATAATCCGAATTCTTGTATGCAAGATTAAATCTATCAAAAACCTGAATACTACTATTTATTTATAGTTTTTATGAAAGCTTAAACTAATGCCCAGATTGGGCATTAATTTAAATATTTCTTTACATAACGTATAATCATGTCGATTAATTCATAGTAAGTTAACTGCATAGCATCTTTATAAAAGTAGGATTTATAGCGGTCTGTATCAATGATAATAAACAAAGTGATAAATAAATTTCCAAATATTTCTGAATCAATATCTGTATTCTCTAAGCCCAATATTTTTATCATTGCTTCATATTGGTATGATAGATTAGAAAAGTATTTTTGAATAATCTCATCAGGCAATTGGGCAAATATAGATTCATTTGCGATTTCATAATCATTACAAGTGCCCTTCAATACAACTTCCTCTAAAAAAATATGCAAACTTGCTTCTATATCTTCCTTAGTGTATTTTATAAGATAACGAAGTCGATCAACATTTTTATATTGTTGTTGAGATAAAGCTTTGACGATAAGTTCTTCCTTTGATTCGAAAAGTCTATACAAATAAGATTTTGATGTCCCTGCAGCTTTTGCAATGGTTTCTACATCTGCATGTACATATCCCTTCTCTTTTAAAACCTTAATAGTACTTACCATTAGTCTCGTTTTTAATTCTTGTTGCTGTACTGCGCTATATCCATTTGGCATACGAACTCCTCGATTTACATTAATTAGGGGATTGGCGAGAAAAGTAGGCTTTTTTCACCAACAGTTTTTACTTCTTTATAGACCATGAAACAAACTCT
>F144_Wood_Sandpiper__coassemble_194_pt1 | contig 6388 bp, 6 predicted proteins | sample F144_Wood_Sandpiper__metabat2_low_PE_003 | metagenome-assembled genome bin F144_Wood_Sandpiper
TATTTGATAAATTTCTTAAATTTTATCTTGACTCTTCATAGTTGGTCTCCTTCAAAAAAAAGCATACTCATGTAGAGTTATGCTTAATTCAACATTTTATTAACAAAAACAGCAATTAGTTTATCAAAACGATCACTTGCATGGCTTTCACCAATTTCAATTGAAGGCTTAGTTTTACCATGGAAATCACTTCCACAAGTTACATAACAAGAAGTGTCTTTCACAATCTTTAAGTAATTAAGAATTTCTTCATTACTATGATATGAACTAAATACTTCAAGACCTCGTACTCCTTCTTTTAACATTGAATAGATTAAATCTTGACGATCCTTAAAAGGTTTACTAGGATGAGCAAGAATTGGTATTCCTCCTGTATCCTTAATTAGTTCAAGCATATCTTTTAATGTTGGGAAACTAATAGGAACATGAGCAATTTTACCTTGAGCAAAGAAATCCCAGTAAATATTCACATAAGGATTATCACTACGATTACCACCCTCACGATAAGGTTTAAATAATTCAAGATCATTGTATTCTTCATTCAATAAACATTGCTCTCCAATCATCTCTCCAGAAATGACTCCCGTCGCATTGCTCGCTAGTAAAGCATCAACATCAAGTCTTAATCCTGTTGCTGCTTCAAATTTATTGACACGTTCGATTGACGCTTTACGTTCTTGTTTAAGATTGAAATTTTCTAATTGAATATAACGTTCATCTTTGTAATTAATTCCATAAGCAAGTAAATGAAAATCATAACCTTCATACGTACAGTCAATTTCGATTCCAGGAATATAGTCAATACCCACACGTTCAGCTAATATAACCGCTTCAAAATTTGCCTTTACTGAGTTATGATCAGTAATAGACATGATTTCTACACCATTGTTACGTGCACGAAGCATTAATTCCTCCACGGTGAATTCACCATCATCACTATACTTAGAGTGCATGTGTAAATCAACTGGATAACCCTTAACATTTTTCTTCATCTTTTCTCTCACTTCTGGCTTAATAACCACAGGAATAGGAGCTGGTGTCGATTTCTTTACTGGCTCCGGTTTTTTAAATTGTTTTAGTACTTCTTGCGGCTGCGCAATTTTTGTCTCACTTTGACTCCCACTAATCGTCTTAGTGCGAAGAATAAAGTCAATTAAACTTCTTCCTTGAGGATCCATAAGTATCACAAGTCCATTTACGATCAAGTAGGCAGCAATACCAAAAAAGAAAGTAAATTTATATAATAGAATGAAAGGTATTCCAAATCCTATACATTCTCTCATGAATAATTGCACTTTAGAAGCAGGTTTACCACTACTATCTACAATCTTAATATTAAACGTGATGGCTCCAAATGTTTGACCGTAAGTTGCCGCTATCATTGAGTTCGTTAATAAGAGTGATATTAATAATACCAATCCAATGAATGGATCAATAAAATTCAATAAAGTTGAAGGAATAAAACCTGTCACAATAAATAGCAACAAGATATCCCAAACTAATACTGGTAGTAAAACAACAATCAAGTTACATAAAAAGGCCATACTCTTATTTGATAGATATTTACTTTTCATGATTAACCTCACTTTCCACGATTTCGTACTCATAGACATGAGCCTGTATTAAATAGGTATTACTTAAAAAAGTTCCAATACTTACAATTCCTATGATAATTAATAACTTAGCGACAACTAAATGACTAGGTATCATATTATAACTAATATAAATGGCTAGAACACAGCATAAAAGAGGAATTAGACTATGCTTTTTTACACTAGCCTGCCTCATCTGATAACGTGTCTTACATTCTGGACAACGTAAATGAACGATACCAGAAAACCGTTTGGAATCAATCCATGTATCACAGCGTTGACACTGATGAACCTTTTTCATTTTACACCAACTCTCAGCATCTTGCACTCACTTAATCATCTAAACACTGTAGAATTTCTAAAATACGGTTTAAATCATCATTTCCATGATAATGAATCACGATTTCTTTCTCATCAAGGCGAACCTTTGTTTGAAACTTAGATTGTAAACGTTCTTCCATAGCCACTAAGCCAGTATTCACTTCTTTTTTCTTTATGACCTTATTCTCATCTATTTTTTTAACTAAACTCTCAACAGCGCGAACACTTAACTTCTCTTTGATTGCTTGTTTAGCTATGAGTTCCATTTTTTCTTCACTGTCTAAAGTTAATAAGCTACGGACATGACCCATTGATAATTGCTTATTCATAACATATTGTTGAATCTCTTTTGGTAATTTCAATAATCGCAACATATTTGTTACATGTTCACGTGATTTACCAATTCTCTTAGCTAATTCTTCTTGAGTATAATTTAACTTCGCCAGAACTTTTTGATAACCTTGAGCTTCTTCAATGGCATTTAAGTCTTCTCTTTGAATATTCTCAAGTAAGGCAATTTCCATCATCTGTTGATCATCAAATTCAACAACGATTGCTGGAATCTTTTCAAGATTTGCTAATCGACTTGCTCTTAAACGTCTCTCTCCTGCAACTAGTTCATAGCCTTTCACAGCTTTTTTAACTAATATAGGAGTAAAAACACCATGGCTTTGAATTGAGTTAGCCAACTCTTGAAGTTTAGCTTCATCAAATTGCTTACGGGGTTGATATGGATTCGGCATAATCTCATTAACAGAAAGTTCTACCTTTCCACTTCCAGCTTCAAGGTTACCATGCTGAATATCTTCTAATATACCGGTAATATCTTCGCCGAAAATAGCATTTAATCCTTGTCCTAAACGTGGTTCATTTTTCTTAGCCATTATTTCACCTCCACACTATTGTTCTTCACAACTTCACTTGATAATCCTGCATAAGCCTTCGCTCCATCACAGCGGATATCATATTCAAAAATAGATTGCCCTCGTGATGGTGACTCTGATAGTTTAATATTACGAGGAACATAGTTTCTATATACCTTATCTTTAAAATGCTTGCGTACTTCTTGTTGAACTTCAACGCTCAATTTTGTTCTAGCATCATACATTGTCAACAGAACGCCTTCAATTAATAGGTTCTTATTAAATAATTGTTGAACTAAACGAATGGTCAACAGAAGTTGGGTAACTCCTTCTAATGCATAATATTCACATTGAATAGGAATTAAAACTGAATCTGCTGCCGTTAATGCATTGGTATTCAATAATCCTAAACTAGGTGGACAATCAATAATAATAAAATCATATTCTTCTCTTACTACTTCAAGCTTATTCTTAAGGAGCAGTTCTTTACCTACTTCAAATTTCACCATTTGTAAATCAGCACCAGCTAGTGAAATATTAGAAGGAACAACATCAATAGGTGGAGAGCTTAACGTTTTACGAATATCTTTTACTTGGTAATTCTCCATAATTAAGTTATAAACACTTAATTTGTTTCCTTTACCACTTGCTCCAACTCCTTGAGTTGCATTGCCTTGTGGATCGAAATCAACTAGAAGCACTTTTTTGCCAAGGTAACCTAATCCAGCAGCTAAATTAATACTGGTTGTTGTCTTACCAACACCACCTTTTTGATTCGATACTGCTATAATTTTTCCCATCTTATTACCCTCGCATTTCTAATTTTTTGGAAAACGTATAATCATCTTAAAATCGTCATCGCCATCCTCTTCAATCAATTCGGCGTTAATTCCTGATTTTATAACCATTGAAAAAGCTTGCTTTATCGTATTCACTGCCACACGAATATCACGAGTGAATCCCTTTACTTTTGCTTTTTTTTCAGTATGATAACGATCATTAATTAATTTTTCTGTTTGCGCTACATTCATTCCTTTTTTAATAATCTTATCTAAGATTTCATGTTGTTCATCAACTTCACGACCTAGTAATGCACGTGCATGGCGTTCAGTGATTTTCTTACTTGATACAGCGTTTTGAATACTATCATCAAGATTTAATAAACGAATCTTATTAGCAATTGCACTTTGAGATTTACCCATTTTCATCGATAACTGACTCTGTGTACAACCTGTTAATTTCATTAATTGAAGATAAGCCTTTGCTTCTTCAATAGCACTTAAGTTTTCTCTTTGTAGATTTTCTACTAAGGCTAATTCAGCCATTTGTCGCTCATTTGCATCAAGTATAAAAGCCGGAACTTCAACCATTCCGATCAGTTGCATTGCACGATAACGGCGTTCTCCCGCAACGATCTCATATTGCTTACTGCCATTGTCTCGAACCGTTATGGGCTGAATAAGTCCATTCTCGCGTATTGATTGAGCAAGTTCAAACATTGCCTCTTCATTGAATTCAATACGAGGTTGATAAGGATTAGGAATAATCCGTTCGATGGGTATTAAATCTATTTCTTTCATCTGCTATTCTCCTTTTAATGGACTCTTCTTTATCTTCGCAAAAGCTCTTGGATATTGCTTAGGTGTTTCCTTTGTTTTAATACATTCAAAATTAATGCGTTGTGATCCATCACTTAACTTTACTTCATGAGCCTGTTTCAACTCACACCCTAAGACACGAATCGCTTTTTTACTGTCTGCATATTCTTCATAGCCTTTATCACCCTTCATGGCAATAAAACGACCCCCTACACTCACAAAAGGAATGCATAATTCACAGAGCATTGGTAAATTGGCAACAGCACGAGCCGTCGCTACATCAAACGTTTCTCTCAAATCAACAATTGCATCTTCTGCTCTTGCGTGAAGACATGTAACATGATCTAATTTTAATTCTTTACATAGTTCATTAAGAAAGGTCACTCTCTTTCCTAAAGTTTCGATAATGGTAACTTTTAATTCAGGATAGACAATCTTTAATGGAATTGAAGGGAATCCTGCACCAGAACCAACATCACATAGACTTCCACTTATTTTAATATCGAAGCTTGGCAAAATAGAATCAAGAAAATGTTTCTCATAAATTTCATCAATCTTAGTGATAGCAGTAAGATTCATTTTTTCATTCCATTCAACAAGCATTCTCACATATAGAGCAAACTGTTCACGTTGAGTCGAGGTACATACAACACCACGTTCGGCTAAGATGTCATAAAAATTTTCTAATGTAAATGTTTTTTCCATGCAGAATCCTCCGGTAATGTATATTATAACAAAAATTCACTAAAACCTAAACAAAAAACAACCGTATTTCTTACACAGTTCTCTTAATAATGCCTCATAATTCATAATACAACAAATAATCGTTCATTCTTTATTCGATTCTCTTCGTATTATTCTTCTTTATTATAACATAAATCATTTTTTGAGTTTCTTAATCATTAAAAAAGGACATTGTGTTAACAATGCCCATTTGGCTTATTTATTAATAATTTCAATTAATTTTGGATAATATACATATCGATCATCAACAAATTCGAATCCTCGATTGGCTATCCATTTAGCCTTTTCTATGTTTAATTCAACATAAGCATTGGCATAACGATAGAAAATGTAATCTTTAATTTCATTCTCTCTGAGTAAGTATTCAAAAGTTGAATCTCCTTTAGAAAAGAAATTATGCGCAATTTGTAAATCTGCACAATCAATTTGAAAACGGAAATCAAGATCTTGACATTCTTCGAATTGAGAAATAACTTCACTCATAAAATCTTCATAATTTTCAATATCTTTATCTTCCCAATCTTTCAATACTTTCATTGCCATATCCATATAGAAATTGTAGTATTTCATTAAGTCAACCTTTGTCCATTCAGATAATAAAGAAAGTTGATTAATTTTAAAACGTTCTCCATATTCCAAGATTTTACCTGCTTGATAGAAAGTATCATGGTAAAGTTGAGAATCCTCTTCAATATTATTTGTCTTACGTTTCATTATTTCATTTAACTCTTTTCCCATTGTTAGGAAAGTCTTGCGATTCACATCAGCACGATGAATTAAATCAGCAAATAATACGGTAAGAATTGAATCATCAAAATTATATAATCGACACTGTTGTTTGATCCACTCAATACTTCTTTCAACCGTTTCATTTTCAAGATAAATACGATGATACTCATCAAAAGTATAATATACTTCTAACCCATGCATCTTTGCGATTCCCTCTTCTACAGAAAAAGGTAAAGACTCAATAACTACTTCTTTCACTTTTTTTGTCTTAACTACTTTTTTCACTGGTTCTTCTTTTACACTCAATTTCTTAGCTTCAGGCTTAAGCGCTAACTTCTTTGCTTCTGGTTTTGCCGCTATTTTTTTAGCTTCAGGTTTAAGTGCTAACTTCTTTGCCTCAGGTTTTGTCGTTAATTTCTTTGCATCTGGTTTCGCTATTATTTTCTTAGGTTCAACCTTTGCTGCAATTTTCTTAACTTCAACTTTATGAACTGGTTTTGTTTCTTTCACTTTTTCAAGATTATTTACTTTCTTTTTAGCC
>F144_Wood_Sandpiper__coassemble_201_pt1 | contig 6210 bp, 3 predicted proteins | sample F144_Wood_Sandpiper__metabat2_low_PE_003 | metagenome-assembled genome bin F144_Wood_Sandpiper
CTAAACGTTCCTCCATTAAAGGCAAATACTACGATATATGTTTCTACATCTGGTGCATTTTTCTTCCATTTTGCAGATAGGGTGATCGTTGCTTCATTACCTGGATCTTGATTGACAATACTACTAATAGAGTCACTATTTTCAATTTTTAAATCATTATAATACCAACCTTCAAAAGTATAACCCAATCTTTCGGGATTATAGTTATTGATATTTTTATCTTCCCATTGAAATTTTTTAATAACAGAAGGAGGGGATTGATCAACTTCGTAATTTAAATCATACTCTACATTATAGCTATTAGCATCATAGATAGCTGTATAGGTTGTGCTCCATTCAATTTCAAATAAAGAATGTCCAACATAAAATGGATCTTTATGCCAAGCAGAAAATGTGTAACCGTTTCTTCTAGGATGTTGAAGCTCATTTACTGTTATAAACGGCTTATTATAATCTCTTGTATATGTATCTGTTTGTATATTTGAACCATCATGATCATTCCATTTTACTGCCAGTATATTTGTGAACGCAAACTTTTGTTCTACTGTCAAGACAACTGTTCCGTCATTCATGTAAGAGTAATATAAAGTAATATAAGAAACATCTACATCATTAATGTCTAATTGACCAGTGCTCTTGTTATAAGTGAAAGGTAGTTCTCTGCTTGTTGAACCGCTAGTCACTTTTTTAATTTCAATCTTTGATGTATCGATTCCTGCATATAAAACTTTTAAATCTACCGCAACTGTACTTTCATTCTGCTTTTTATTGATAGTTTTTAAATCTAATTTTTGATTACCGTAGTTTGTTTTAGGGTTTTCAGGATTAGTTTCAATATATGGTAATTTTTGATTTGAAAAAGCTTCTGTTCCACCTGTCTTTAAAGATTTTGGTAAACTTATACTCTCTGTTATACCATAATAAAAAGCATCGGCTCCAATATGTTCAACGCCATTACCTAGATTGATACTTTTTAATGTTGGATTATTGCCATTTCTTAAAAATGCATAATCTCCAACAGTTTTTACAGAGTCTAATAAGGTTACAGATTCTAATGGATTGTCATAAAAAGCACTCTCTTCTATAATTTCAGCTGGTATAATTAAATCTTTGAGTTTATTGTATTGAAAGGCATTGTTTCCAATTTTTTTGATTCCATTGCCCCAAGTAATGGTTTGTATTTGGCAATTATGAAATGCAAAACGTCCAATACTTTCAACAGAGTCAGGGATGGTTAATGATACTATTGGATTTCTTCCAAAAGACTCTGCTGGAATCTCATTCATTGTATCTGGAATTTTTAAAGTTTGTATACCAGCGTTTGTAAACGCTTCCCAACCAATAGTGTTAATTGAATCAGGAAGAATTAGATTCGCTATGGAATTATTTCTAAATGCAAATCTTCCAATATTTTCTAAACCCTCTGAAAATGTAACGGAAGTCAAATTTTTATTTTGAAAAGCACCATCGCCTATAGCTTTAACCGCTTTACCATTGATTTGCTTTGGAATAACAACATTTGCGCCACCTTTATACCCGGTGATTATTCCTTTTGATTCATCAAAAATAAATAAGTCTTCTTTTGTCACTATACTAGTTTCTTCTGAGTTTGATACTACCACTTCTTTAATCTCTGTCGTTCGGTCTATAGGTACATCTGCTTCAGTGTCGTTGGTAGTTTCTTGAGCTAATATTGTTGATGTAAGACTACTGATAGAGGTAATTGATATTAAAAATATAATTAGCCAACATATACATTTTTTAATTTTGATTTTAGCTACCTTAGTTTTAGGGAACATAATTTACTTCTCCTTTTCATTTCTAATGACTCCCTAAATTTATATACTATATTTCTAAATTTGTGTTACAAAAGTCAAAGATAGCATTATTTTTGTAATAAATAACAACTTATGTAGGGGAGATGGTAACTTAATGGGGTTCTAAAAAAGAAAAATAGTAAAAAATTTGAGATGATATATTCATAGAATAACAAAAAAACTTATTAACCATGTTTTTAATTAATAAGTTTAATAATAATGGAAGTATATCTAGGTCGTATAAAAAAGAAACAGTGGTATGTAATGCTTTTAGTTGCTACTTATTTTTTTATAAATGTTTAAATATCTCATTTATAGAAGATTTGACATTTTTTGCAAAAGTTCTACTAATAGGTAATTCTATGTTGTCTTGGAGATAGACTACATTATTTTTAACTCCAATTATATAGAAACTATTAATAGCAAATGAGTTATGAATACGAATAAAATGATTGTTCTGCAATTGCTTTAATGCATTTGGTAGCTTCATATAGCAATTATAAACCTGGCTGTCTTGCATATGCAAAAAAAGTTTGCGACCTTTCGATTCCAAATACACAATCTCAGAAATTTTAATATTGTATTGAATAGTCTTCGAGTTAAAGGTAAAAATAGAAATGTTTTTTTTATAAATAGAAGCTAATGCTGTTTCAAATACAGTTTTAAATTTATCTGGGCTATCAAACTTTAATAAATAATTAAGCGGTGCGGTATCAAATGAATCAAAAACATAATCTTGTATTGTGGTTAAATAAATTAATTCTCCAGAATACCCAAGTTTTCTCATGATTTTCATCGTCTCAATGCCGTTAATCTCCTCCATTTCGACATCCATAAATATGATATCAAACTGATTTATATTATTTTTATCACAATTGAATAATAAACTCTTTCCACTACTAAAGTTAGTTATTGAAATGTTTTTAGTTATTGATTGCATCAATTCTATATAATGTTTAGTATCATTAACATCATCATCACAAATACAAATTGAAATCATAAAAGAGCCTCCTTTTTGTAATACGCAAATATTTTATAGTTTACTAAATATGTCTAATTGTATCATACTTTTTGTAAAAGATGTTTAAATTAGGTATATATAAGTTTATAAATCAATAAAGATATTTTTATTATTGGCTTGTGCAAAGAGTAATCCGTGCTATAGTATATAAGAGGTGAAATCATGATTGAGAATTTAACAATGTTTTTTAATGATAAAAGTACTATATTATTAGTGATTTTGGACATCTTTTTAGGAATAGCTGTTATCATGTATTGCCGCATTAGAATTAGTCATTATAATACAATATTGACAGCAAAAATTAAAAATGAATATATTTATCTACTATTTGGTACAGTTGGAATTATTTTTGCTGCTATCTCTTATAGCTACTTATCTCCTATAATAGCATTCTTTATGGGACTTTTAATTATCTGTGTTTTGATGAAGACAATTTATTCCATTTCTTGGAAATTGTGTTTGTTTTTTTCTAATGATTTTTTAATTATTCTTTTATTAACTGGAGGAATAGTTCCATCTCTTTTATCAGTAGTTTCTGGTACAGAACTCAATTCCATGCCAGATTTTATAATAGCAATAGAAGCAATCCTAGCTTTTTTTCTTTCAACAGCAATTCTTTTTTTCTTAGATGTAAAGAAAATAAATATGGAACATTGGGAACATTTTTTTAAACATAAGAATTTTATTAAAAGAGTTTTATATTTTCAAACTTATTTATTTGTAGGATTAGTTCTATTGACTATTATTTATGATCAGGACGTGAGTATTTGGTTTAGCTGGTTAGTTGTTTTTACATATGCCAGTATTTTAATGGCTTATCAGATGGTATTGGATTATGTAGTTAGAGGAAGTGCAGTCTTAATGTATAAGACTAAAGTTGATACATATGAAGAACAATTAAAACATCAAGTCAGAAATTTTGATAAACAGATGCAGTATATCTCAACCATGAGAAAACTTAAACATGATTTTAAATCGTTTGAAAAAGTGATGAAAGAATTGCTAACAAATGGTAACTTAGTAGAGGCTTCTTCACTTCTGAATCAAGCTTCAAAGACTGGCGAGGAAACTTTTGAAATTTATCATGAATTTTCAAACAATTCTCTTATACAAGCGATTTTAAATAGTGCTTATTTAGATGGGATAAATGGAGGTATCAATTTTCAAGCAGAGGTAACTATCCCAGAAGATTTGTATATAGAGAAACTAGATTTATGCCGAATACTTACAAATTTAGTAGATAATGCTTTAGAGGCATGTAAACTGGTTGTAGAAGATAACCGGCAAATTATTGTAAAGGGACATCTAAATAGAAATTGGTTTGTTTTAGAAGTTCGTAATACTTTTAATGGGAATGTTTCTACAGATGGAGGAAAAATAAAATCAATTAAGGGTTGTGAGATAGAAGCTGGTTTGGGACTTGGTATAGTTGAAGATACATTGGCTACATATAAAGGAATAATGGATGTATCATGGGAGGATCAAGTTTTTATTGTGAGGGTGTATATTCCTTACATGAGATAATAATTATTTAGTATATATAAGATTCTTATATCTTTAAGTTTATTATTTGTCGACAAATAATAAACTTAAAAAGATTTATGATGTTAGAATAGAAACTTTATAGATAATCGAGTAGGAGATAAATAGTGCCTGTAAATAATTTTGTGTAAACTTCAACACAACCAATAGTAGAATGATGAGTAACTGTATAGAGTAAATATACAGTTACTTTTTTCTTATGTTATCATACTCAATTCAATTGTCAATGATCTATTATATCCTCCCCTCAAAGATGATTTGTAAACTAGAATATATAACACCCCAATTTGCATAAGGGACATTCCATTTTTCTGTTATCTTATCTTGCGCTAAATAGAGTGATTTAAATAAGCTCTCATCAGTTGGGAAAACGGTTCTTATCTTAGTAAATTTTCTAAATGCGCTATTCAAACTTTCAATAACATTCGTTGTATACATAATCTTTCTAAGCTCTGGAACATAATTGAACATACTACATACTTCATTCCAATTATCTGTCCACGGTTTAAATGCATAGGGGTATTTTGACTCCCATTTATCTTTACATATATCTAGATTAGTAAGCGCTATATCCTGTGTTGTCGCACTATATACGGTCTTTAAATCATGACAGAATTCTTTTCTATCTTTATAACTTAAGTATTTGCATGAATTTCTTATTAAATGTACAATACAACGCTGTTGTACAGCGTTAGGATAGGTTGATTCTATTGCTTGTTTGATTCCAGATAACCCATCTGAACATATAATCAAGATATCTTGTACACCTCTATTCTTTAAATCAGTGAGTACGGATAGCCAAAACTTAGCTGTTTCGTTTTCTCCAACCCATATACCTAATACCTCTTTATATCCATCTTCTGTGACACCTAAAACAATGTAAGCAGCCTTTTTAATCACCATATTATCTGTTTTTACATTGAAGTGTACACAATCTATAAAGACAATAGGATAGACAGTATGCAAGGGTCTACTTTGCCATTCTAACGCAATAGGTATAATCTTATCCGTGATTTGGCTAATCATAGGAGCACTGACATCAATACCGTATATATCATGGATAGATTCGCTAATATCGCGAGTAGACATCCCTCTAGCATATAGATTAATAATCTTATTATCTACCTCTGAAATATCACGATTATGTTTTTCTATAATAATAGGATCAAAGGAAGCGTTTCTATCTCTTGGAATATCAAGGTTAATTTCTCCTTGAGATGTCTTTACCTTTTTCTTGGATGTCCCGTTTCGATAATTCGTTTTATCACTCGTTTGATCATGCTTTTCATATCCCATATGTGCGTTAAATTCGGCATCCATCATTTCTTGTAATGTTTCTCCTAGTAAATCTTTCAAAGCATTCGTTATATCTGTTGGTGATGTTACACCATATTCATCTATTATATATTTTACAATATCTTTTTTACTCATAATAAAAATCCTCCTTTAGTAGTTTTGTTTATTCTACCATTGGAGGATACTTTACACAAAATATTTTACAGTCTCACACTTTTCTAAATACACTTGTGTATGTGAAGATCACATCTTCATTTACAGTTACAAAAAAACACTGTTTTATTCACTATTTTCATTTTGATCCATTGAATTCATCCTCCACCAATTTTGATCCTTTAATTGCATTCTGTTTTACTTCAGTAATTAACCACGCCATAAGAAAACATTTTAGTACAAACTTCAAATGTTACTGAAGTTTAAATTTAACAATCTATCGTTGCAATATTATTTTTCTGCCTTATCAATAGATATTGATTCTAATTTGTTGTCTTTACTATAATCCAAGTAAACCCAAATTTCGTTATCTATTACGCT
>F144_Wood_Sandpiper__coassemble_254_pt1 | contig 5048 bp, 2 predicted proteins | sample F144_Wood_Sandpiper__metabat2_low_PE_003 | metagenome-assembled genome bin F144_Wood_Sandpiper
TATAATAGTAGAACATTAATAGTAAAACATTAATAGTAAAACATTAATAGTAAAACAGGTAACTTACTAAAGTTAATTTCAAAAAAAAAACTTGAAATTGAAATTGATGTTAGTAAAGTGATAAGATTTATGTGTTCTCCCCTTTAGTTAGTATCAATATGTGTTATTTCTATTTGGTTATATTAAATCATTGTAATATATTGTGAAAAGGATTAAACTAAAGAAAAAGAGGGAGATAAGAGCATGACTGAACTAAAATATGGTTTACTTATTAAAGTAAATAGAAAACAACAGAAACTTAGTGTACGTAGTTTAGCAAGGATGTCTGGTGTTGATTTTAGCTATTTAGCGAAGATTGAGCGAGCTCAAACCACTTGTCATGAAACTGTAATTACCTCAATACTAAAAGAATTAAAGATTACAAATGAGGGAATTTTTCAATATGATCAAAGAGTAAAGGAAAATTTCGATATGATTTATAATTCTCTTGTTTATCAAATTAAGGATACTAAATCATTACTAGAAGAATTACGTTGTATCGAGAATGAACTGAAAAAATCACTGATGTATATCGATTATATCTTAATTGTATACATATATAACGTTGCTAATGGAATTTCTGATGAAAATCAAATTGAGAGTGAAAATTTTTTGAAAGAGAATGTTGATTTTTTACTCGCGAAGAAAAAAGCTTTATTTTTTGATTATTTAAGTCTGCGTTTTTATTACGATGGAAATATTCAGCAAGCCGTTCATTATTCAGAAAAAGCATGGCTAATTCATTCGGATGGGATTGTTCAAGCAATGATAGGTTATCATATGGGAATGTATTTAGCTAACAAAGGAGAAATAATTGAAGCATTAGATTATTATCGAAAAGCAAAGGCATTATTTGATGAAGATGGAAATATGATTCGATCATTTCATTGCCAAATGGCAATAGCAAATGCGTTTTCTCTACTAGGAAAAAATAAGAAAGCAATTGCTTTATATGAACATCTCGAATTAATTTCTGAACAACTCATTTTGAAAAATGGAGATAAATCTTTACTTTATACTAATTTATCTTGGTTCTGTTTATTGGAAAATAATTATCTATCTTCAATTTACTATAATGAAATAGCTATTAAATATGATAAAAGTTTAGTGAATTACTTATATTTTGTTTGGTCTTATTTCAGTTTAAATAAGAAAGCAAAATGTTTAAGTTGGATAGAGAACTATAAAGAAAATATAAACAAGTTAGACTGTGAGTGTGTTGAACATAATCTTATTTTTGCTGTAGAAAAATGGATACAAGAAGATTTTAATGAACATGATATTCTTGGTTTGCTTAAACAAGCCAAAGAGGAGAATAGTAAAAAAATGGTAGAATTTTTATATAAAATAGTCATCGAATTCTATACGAGGAATAATCAATTTGTGAAGTTAAGCCAGATATATTTTGAATATGTTAACTATTTAAAGATTGAGCTATAGTTGTATACGAGATGAACGAGATTTTACATAAAACCTTATCGTAAATAAGTCGAGTTAATGATAATTTTAATTAACTTAATAATATGAGGTCAATTACCAAAGTAAACGCAAGTTTGCATAAGTAATCGCAAGTGCGTATAGTAAATGGGTTAAGACATTAAGCTTAAATTAATGATTTACCCATTTTTATATAGGTTTTCCATAAAATTTAAAGGAAAATCTGATTTTTATGGGATATTCCTATAAAAATTGGTATAATGAATACGCAATTAAAACACCATGTTGCGTGTACCATTTTTTTGAAATAAGTTATCGCAACAATTAATATAAATTTGAATTGCATAAGTTAATGTAACTAAAGGGTCTACTTTACTTTGGCAATTCAGTCTCAATAAATTGGACATTAAATTACGTTGACATTAATGATGATACAGAGTATTATAATGAAAAAGGTGGTGGTTAAATTGAAAAAAATGTATATAAACGCAAATGCCAATTTAACCAATAACTGTTGTTTAAAACGAATAGTTAAATGATGAAGGGAATCTTGTCTTTCATCTTTTTTAATTTCGGTTCAGGTAGTAAATAGGAGGATAATTTGGAAAAACAAAAACAATATGTAAGATAACGCTATTTTTATTTGTTATTTTTCACCTATGAAATTATCCATGATGATCTACAATTGTACTGATGTATATAACAAAGATTTAATTTTCCTTTATAACATATGGAAAGATATCTTCTGTAATTTGTTTGAAATCAAGATGATTCACATCTTCGATTAATTGAACAAAATCTTCTGGGAAAATAGGATTTATTCCACCACATATACTACAACTAATTGCACCTATAGTATCAGTATCCCAACCGATTTCAGCACTCAATTGCGCAGCTTTAAGTGGGTTTTTATCTGCGAGTTCAATAATTGCAAAGACACAAGGAATCGTTTCTATTGATTCCATGCCTGAACCTATTTCATGATATAATCGTTCTAAAACTACTTTCTCATCGTTCTCTTCCAACAGTATTCTCTGAGCTTGTTTCATTCTATATACTAAGGAAGCGCTTGGGAAATCATATCCATATGAAGAAGAAGCTTCGATTGCTTTATATGCTAATTTCCAGATTTCATCAATGGAGGAACCTCCATGTATTACATAACTAATAGCAGCTGCAATAGCACTAGCGCCTGCAATAGCTACTTTAGTATTATGTGTTGGCATACAAATTTGATGTACATTACTTACAAGCTCGTCCATTTTCTTGTAATCACTAATCAAGCCTATAGGTCCTATTTTCATTGCTGCTCCATTGGTTGTTCCGCTTATTCCCGTCTCTTCAATGGGCACGCCTTTTTCAATTTTTTCCAATGCTTTTAATGTTGAGGGACCAGAAACATAGGCAGAAATACCTGAATTCGTGTTCCAATCTCTTAGTTTATCAACATATTCCTGAACTTTTACGACACCTTGATTATTGATGATCATATCTAAAATCATCAATGTATTAATAGTATCATCAGTAATTGAACCAGCTTTTAATCTTCTAGCAAATACATCTTTGTCATTTGATGGAAATAGCTTGGTGACACCATCAGGAAAATTCTTTCTTATATTCTCTTGTGTACAACACTCTGTTGGCATTCCCATCGCATCTCCCAATGCTCCTCCAACAAGTACTCCCCAAATTTTATCTCTCATACAATTCTTCCTCCAAAGATATCTCTTGTTTCTTGGTATTCTTAAATGGCATTACAGTTAGTATTTTTTCTCCAACATTTATATGACCTTTTTGTTCAGGGATAATATCCAAATAGTCTTTTGTATTTGTAATCACAACAATAGTTTCTGTAGAATATCCTGCTTTTTCAATTAATTTAAAATCAGCGGTAGCTAAAATATCTCCTTGATTTACTTTTTGCCCCTTTTCTACATGTAGTTGAAAGCCTTTACCTTGCAATTCTACTGTATCGACTCCGATATGTACTAATACTTCGATGCCTGAGTCACTAATAATACCAATCGCATGACCAGTAGGGAAAATTGTTTCGACGATTCCTGTTATTGGAGAATAAATTTCATCTTCATCTGGATGTATTACAATTCCCATTCCCACTTTTTCAGAAGCAAATGTTTTGTCTGTGCATTGGTCTATCCTTTTCAATGTTCCCTTAACAGGGGCTACAATATCTTCTGATACAATTAATTTATCTTTTTCTTGATCCTCTACATCATCTTCTTTTTTAAATGTTGTATAAGTTAGTAAGAACGCTACCACGCTTGTTGCAATCGTAGCAATGATAGCAACGAATAATCCACTTAAACTTCCTGTTTCAGGATCAATAAAAGATGCAAATCCTAGCACACCAAAGGAGAATGTGTACATTTTAGCAGAAAATAATGCAATAATAATAGAACCGACTGCTCCTCCAATCATAGAGAAAGCAAATCTTTTCTTAACTGGTAAACTAAATCCATAAATTGCTGGCTCAATAATACAGAAGATTCCAGAAACCATTGCTGGAATTGCTAACGCTTTTTGATTTTTTGATTTCGTTCTTAAAAATATCGCTAGTACAACTGCAGTTTGAGCAAAATTCGCTGTAAAGGACATTGGAAATATATAATCAGAACCATACATTGCTAAATTACTAATTCCAATTGCTGATATCGGCCAATGCAATCCAAAAATTACTAATGGTTGATATAGCAATGCTACAACAACAGATGTAATCATAGGCGAGATTGCATATAATCCAGAAACAGTTGCCGCTATTATTGAACTTAGCACATTGGTAATTGGTCCAATTGCAAGAATAGACAAGGGTACAGTAATAAGAATTGTAAGAAATGCAGTCAGATTATGCACAAGTAAATCCGGTATGATATGTTTTAATAAACGTTCAACTTTTGATCCCACATATGTAATAAGGATAATTGGTATTACTGTATATTGATATCCATTCGCTGGAAATAACATTGGGATTCCAAAGAATGTCTTATATACTGGGGTTTCAAAAATTGTTCCTTGAAATAATGTATAGAGAGCTTCTTCAGTTGTTAAATTAAAAAGTAGTTCAGGAATGATTAAAGAAGCCCCTAGCATCATTCCGACAAAAGGATTCAACTTGAACGCTTTTGCACTTGTATATCCTAATATAACAGGTAAGAAATAAAATGCAGTTTGTCCCATTGCATGTAATACAATATAGGCACCATCATTTGTACTCAATACATTGGTAACAGTAAGTATTGCTAAAATACCTTGTAATAGACCAGAGGCTGTTAAAATTCCCAATATTGGAGTAATAACTTTTGTGATTACTTCAATAAGTCCATTCACGCCGCGTTTTTTTTCTTCTGTCATTTCTGTTTTCACGCCTATAAAGCTTTGTACTTCCTGAAAGACATCTGATACATGCGTTCCAACAACTACCTGAAATCTACCTCCGGCGAATTGAGCGGTCATAATTTCTGATGAAGAAAGAAGTTCTTCTTCATTTACTTTTTTATCATCTTTTAATGTAAAGCGTAGTCTTGTCATACAATGTGTAACGCCTAGGATATTTT
>F144_Wood_Sandpiper__coassemble_300_pt1 | contig 4235 bp, 7 predicted proteins | sample F144_Wood_Sandpiper__metabat2_low_PE_003 | metagenome-assembled genome bin F144_Wood_Sandpiper
ATTTGTTGTCTTTACTATAATCCAAGTAAACCCAAATTTCGTTATCTATTACGCTTAGATATACATTTCCAGTAACAGTTCTTTCATTGCGTTTTGCATCTTTACCTAATTTTTCTAACGCTTCATCTGGAGTCAAATTTGTATATTCAACATCATTAAGAATGACATTTCCTGACAGAACTATTTTTTAATTGATCCGTCCTTCATTTTTCCATCATCTAAAGAAAAATTACCAATTTGAATTTTCATAACCTCTTTACTATCCTTTATCACTGAAAACAAATCCTCGTAATATGTATTGCAATCCAAGTTTTCTTCAGGGTCAGTTTCAGCAACATATCCCTTTTCAGTAAGTTCTTTAACACCCATTCCTACAGAAATATCATCATTCCCAACCTTCAATGAATATTCGTTATCTTTTAAGCTACAACCACTTAACAGGGTAAGCATACACATAAATGCAATAAAAATTTTCTTTCACACTTCTTTTCTCTTTATTAGTTTTAATTAATTCTTTATATGTAAGCGTCAAATGATAAAGCACTACAAACATACTTCATATATGAGTACCTCTTTTTCATTTGGTACCCTTATTCTAATTGACTTTCAATTATGTTTGTAGTGCTTTATCATTTGACACTTACGCTTTTTCAATTGACGCTTACAAAAAAACAGGATATAAGCCTTTAAAATAGCCTATTTCCTGTTCTTTGGTGTGTATGTTAGGGAGGTGTTACTAATGTGCCCTATAAGGATTGTCGCTAACGCTCCAATCCAAGCCACTTCCCACGCTTACACTTCGTACGCAGGACGTGGCTATAATCCTTAAAATTTCAATGTTCTACTGATGTATAATTTATTATTTTTCATAAGACAATCATAAATTGATTCTAAAGTTTTATTATATTCACTAGATACATCAAACCAAAACAAAAAATTAAGATTGATTATTTTCCATTCCACAAATATTGTTCCACTAAAATCCATATAATTATAGTTTAAAACAAATGCAAGAATAGATATTTGTTTGTTAACAGCATTTTCTTTAAATCCTGTTACACCATTAGGTTGTATTCCGGAATAATTATTTCCATAATACGCTTGTTTTATTTGGATTCTTCCAAATATATTTTCGTTGAACTCCACCAATTTCTCTGTTGGTATCCATAATTCTTGATGAATTTCACTACCAACACAATGTATTTCGTATTTTTTTACATAATCATCATCAATTTCAAATTCTGTCACAAAACCTGCAAAGCCTGATTTAGAATCCTCTTTGTTCCATTTTCTTGCAATTTGACTTGCATATTCCTCATTTAATACAGGATAAAAAATGGGTTGCTCAAGATATCTAGGTGGGAATTCCTTTCCATCTTTATCTAAAATTTTTTCCATTTCATACAATCCAACTGGTCTATATAATTTCATACGAATATCTCCTATTTTAGTGATTTTATAATTTTGTTTAAATAATCAATCTCGCTACTAAATGCTGGTCCAATATTATCCAAATTGTTTCCTGGATAATAAAAATTATCTAAAGCCGTTTTAGGTACTGTAAACTCTACTATTTTTGGATTGCTTCCAAAATCCATACTTTTAAGCCATTTTTGAGCATCTGCTCGATTTGTTGCCATCCACTTTATTTCCATCGAGCCTTGTCCAACAGAAAATTTTCCTGTAGATTTTAAGCTTTTATATTCAGCATTACTTACTGCCCTATATAATTTCACATTACCTGAACCATCAAGTTCAAGATTGACATTCTTATATCTTAATATTTTTTCAGCTTCACTAGCTCCCTGTGGGCTGGGTTTGATATAAATTTAAGAGCATCTTGCTGTGTATAAACAAAAAGGTCTATCTCCCAGAAAATGCTCTTAAATACTAAAATATCTTAAAAGACACAGCCAAAACTTACATATTCAAAATTCACATAGGCGTTGCATGTATCTGAACTATAATATGTATTTATGCCTGCAATATTTCTTTTTGTCACGAATAGCCCAAAATCTTGAATATTATTTTTATCTTTCTCATATTTCATAATTTCAGTTTCAGTATCATCATTAGCACAAATAATATCAATTTCAGTTGGTAAGAAATTTATCATTTCTTCAAATACTTTTATAAGTTTGTAAATTTCTTCATTAATTCTCTCTTTATGAAATTCGACATCTAACAAATCTATATCCACTTCATAATACAATCTATCATCATATTTATATTTCTGTATTTCAATTTTATTACTAAATTTTTCTTGCATGCACTTTTTTGTCCTTGATATGTCATAATCTTTTAATTCACACAAACTTAATATTGTCGTTACTAACCGCATTATTTTATCACTCCTGTCTCAATCAAATATTTATATTGGTTATCACTTAATTTAAAAGCTGTATTAAATGTGCCGTCTGTGTTAATAAATGCCCACTTGGATCCTTATACATTTGTGGATTATTCAATCCATAAATGTATTGATTATAATCACTTGTATTCTTCTTACCTAGATAATTATCTCTCTGTAAAAATCTTCCTTCACTTGTTTCATAATATCTTGCTCTTAAGTATTGATACTTATACTCTGTACTCTCTGAACTATATCCATATCCATCATTGATATTCTGTATGATATTTCCAAAGTCATCATATTTATATACATTATCTAATGTCCCATCTTCTCCTATAACATTATACTTTCCATCATATATATAATTATAGTTATCTTCTTTATAACTTAATGAAATTCTTTCATTTCCATATGTATATGTTTCTGTTCCTTTATCTTGAATAAGTTCTAACACTTGACTGTTTTCATAACTGATATCATTCACATACTGTGTTGTCATATGAATTCCATCTTCTTTAAACCATGTCTTTTCTTGTTTCCCTAGTTTATCACTTGAAAGGACATTTTCATATTCCTTCATTTTCTTTTCAAGTGCTTTATCTACATCTTCTATATCTTCTAGGTTTGGTATTCTTACATCTGCTTTAAGATAGTTTATGATATCTTTATCTTCTATAGCTATATCTTCTTTTTTAGATATTCTATTCCCTAATGCATCATACTCATATTCAATTGTCTTTCCTAATGAACTTTCTATTTCAACAAGTTCATTATAATCATTATACTTCAATTTCTCACTATGTCCATCTTGAAATATCTTTTCAATTACATTTCCTGTTTCATCATATCATTAAAAAATACAATACTTAAATAATCAATAATAGAGAATCTTAATCCGGTTTCTTGCTTTATTTGTAAAGAGGAAAAGACTGTGATCAAGGACATTCATTTGAAAATGATTATTGACAATGAGTATCAGTCCATCTATGGATTTTCTCATATCAACAAATTGATTAGAGACATAAACATTTTTAACTTCAGCTACATTAATAATCATTTCAATGCACCAATAACCTTATTAAGAAGTAAAGAATCAAATTCAACAATATGTCCATCAATAGTTAATAAGACATTTGATTGATGATTTTCAACAACTTCAACAGGTTCAAAAACAGAATTGTTTTGAGACTCCTCTTTATATTTTTTCTTGGCTTTATAAAAAGAAGAAGAACAGATGTTCTTTTCTTTGCAATACTGTTTCACTGTTAGATGACTTTCTATCTGATTTAATATAATACTTTCCCAATCATACTTCATATATGAGTACCTCCTTTTCATTTGGTACCCTTATTCTAATTGACTTTCAATTATATTTCTAGGGCTTTATCATTTGACGCTTACCTTTATATCTACTTTCTACTTTTTATTCTATTTATTGATAAAATCATTCCGCTTATTGAAATCAATGATACAGTTGTCCATAAAATAGTATTTGTACGATCACCTGTTTCTGGAATTTTTGAACCATCAGGTGTATTTGGATTGTTAGGTTCAACTGGTGTTATAGGATCTTTTGGCTCTTCTGGAATCACTGGTTCTTGTTCCTCTACCTTTTGCCATCCTGCATACATCGTCATACTACCTATTACTTTATCATTTTCAAAATTCCATTTTTTTGTACAAGCAGCATCACTGTACCAACCTGTAAATGTATAGCCTTCTTTTGTAACTGCCGTATCATGAGGGTAAACTGTTATAACTCTATTACTATCACTTAAAATGCCTACTTCAAATTTTGGATCTACTACATCTCTAAACGTTCCTCCATTAAAGGCAAATACTACGATATATGTTTCTACATCTGGTGTTTCTACATCTGGTG
>F144_Wood_Sandpiper__coassemble_307_pt1 | contig 4165 bp, 4 predicted proteins | sample F144_Wood_Sandpiper__metabat2_low_PE_003 | metagenome-assembled genome bin F144_Wood_Sandpiper
CTACAATATTCACCAAAATATACCAAAATTACACATTATTTTTATGATTATTAATAAGTTCACATTTAATACTTACTTTTTATAATTCTCTTTTTCAGCTGCCCATTTTCCAAAAGTATTGTGATCAATGTTCAATCTTCTAGCAGCCTCCCTACCACTAATAACTCGTTTTTTCCACTTCCAGTATACTTCATCAAAGTGTTCTGGTTTTTCTTTTTTTGGTCTGCCAAATTTCACTCCCTTTAATTTTGCAGCAGAAATCCCTTCCGCTTGACGCACCTTACTTTCATCTCTTTCCATTTGTGCAAAATAGGACATTAGCTGTATAAAAATATCTGTTATTAATTTTCCTGTAAGTCCATTTACTTTTTCACGAGTATCAAGTATTTCAACATCTAAAACAACAATATCCACTTTTTTCTTCTTTGTTATAAATGCCCATTGCTCAATAATGTCATCATAGTTTCTACCTAAGCGATCTACCGCTTTTATGAATACTACATCACCTTCTTTTAATACTTTTACCAAGCGCTTATAATTTTTCCTGTTGAAATCTTTTCCAGATTCATGATCCACAAAAAAGTTTTTTGGATCTAAACCTGCATCTTTAAGAGCAATAAACTGTCGGTCTGTATTCTGTTCTTTTGTAGATACTCTAATATATCCATATTCTTTCATCTCCATCTCTCCTTCATAACTGTTATTCTAAAATAATTATTTCCAAATTACACTCATTTAAGTCTAATTGGCTAAAGAACTTCCTTTTATTATAGCAATTACTAAAGAAATAATAGTTTCCAATTTTTTCAACGACTTAAAACATGACTTTTCATGAACATAATAGTATGCTCAAGTTGTAAAATTAACTGCTTGAAATAATTTCAATTTGATTTCAAAGTTTATTTGTATCTGTAAGATTAGAAGATGAAATCTTTTTCTGTCAAATATTATTTTAACTCGCCTTAGTGAAAATTATATATGATTAAGAGCTGTCCCCCCTCTATACCTAGTCATTTAAATGCTCTATATTTTCTTTCAACATTTACAAGGTCTTAAGTTATTTCATATCTTATAATTTCATTTGAAAGGAATGTATTACTGATAACTATTGTCTATTTCTCTGTAATAATAAATATTAATTATATATATTACAGACCTGTCATCATTACAGTACCCATAGGACAATAATTATAGAGACTTATCCCAGTTCTTAGTATTAATTGAAAAAATACATATTGCTAGTATAGCCGTTATTCTCTCTTCTTCTTGGTATTCTTAATAAATATTCCTTTTCCACCAATAAAAATATTTGTCTTCTTACAGTTCTCTGTGACAACTTGGTATCTCTTGCAATCGTATTCACAGAGGGGAAACACGACCACGTTTTCCTATTTGCATATTGTAGAATTGCTTTATATACACTTACTGCACTTGCTGGTAAATTAGAAGAGCATATTTTTTTGTAAAAGTATAAGTAATCTTTATTCAACCTTAACACCTCCTTTTCCTTTAATACTTTTAATCAAATTCGTATCTACATAAGAGTGCTCATTTATTCTGTATTCTTTTTTAATTGCTTCTTCAACCGCAAATGCATTTGCATAGGAAACCATTTGTTCAAAACGTGGTGGTACAAGATAACTTTTGTTTAATTTTATTCCCCATTTTTTAAATAACTCTAGTTTTATTTTCATAGGATTTGTTCCTGTTTTCATTAAAACAAAGCTTCCTTTTGGCATGGATTTGAGCTCATCTGTAGTGAGTAATGGACGTTGCATCATCTGTAAAGATTGCGAAGGATCACTCTTCCCTTTGCTTACAGAGCCACTCATCACCGTTTGATACCCTAGGTTTTCACTCAACACTTTTGCTGTTTCACTAGTAGGTGCAAAACCACCAAACAGTGTATCCTGACAATTATCTTGAATGATCGAAGCACCTTCTTTCCCATAGTTTTTTTCTAACTGTGCTAATGATTGAATAATGGGAACGATGGTAATGTTTCTAGAGCGTGAGGCGCTGAACATCATCTCAGCACTTTGTATTTTTGGTATCGTTCCTATCTCGTCTAAAAACATCATGACCTTATTAGGAAGTCGGCCATCACATGTATCTGCATAGGCTAGAATTTCTCTATAATACTGTTGAATGAATAAAGAAATGAGAAAGTGCTTTGTTGCATCTTCTTCTGGCATTACTAAGAAAATGGCGGATTTCTGGGAGCAGAACTTTTCAATATCAACAGCAGTTTCAAAACATAGAATTTGTTCAATTTCTGAATCAATAAAAGCATTCAGCCTTGATAGAACTGTAGAAAGAACGGATTGCATTGCCTGTTCTCCAGTATTCAAAGCAGAACCTGCAAACCACTTCGCCTTATGTGTATCTGGTAATTGATCCACTAATAATTGAAATCGCGTCTTTCCTTTAACTGGTGAGGGTTGCAGTAAATCTTGAACAAGTTTAAACACGCTAACAATATGCCTTTGATTAGGTGCACAGAATTCAGCAATCAATAAAATAACTGACGTAAGTAAACCTTCTGCTGAGTCATAAAAAAAGGAGTTCTGCCCATAGCCTCCTGCATTCTCTCCATCACTAAATACAATTGTTTTTGCAATAATCTTTGCATACTTTTCGGTTTTTGCTTTGTATGCTAAATTGTTTTTATCTTGCTTATATAAGTCCATATACTTATTAACAAGCTGTAACATATTGTTACCATCTGACATCATAGGATTTCGTAAATCAATGACTGATATGTTATAGCCATAATATTCCTTAGCAATTCCTCCATAATTACGATATAAATCACCTTTTGTATCGGTGCTGATAAAACTCACCCCTGATGCACATGCAAATTCTAAATTTGGATATAGAAAGTTTGCGGTCTTTCCTACCCCAGCAGCACCTATCATCATCAAATGAATATCTTGATTATCTACATAAGCGTATAGTCCTTTTGTAGTTTTTTTCATTCCCACAACAACACCTTGTATTTTAGGTAAGCATTTTCCTTCTCGCCATTTTTCTGGTTGATACTTTATTAAATGATATGTTTGCTTCACTTCCTTTGCACTCGCAAATCTTGCAGTCCCACGTTGACCATCCCCCACTGTCTTTGACTTAATATGGTCAAGATTATAATTATTTCCAAAATACACAGCGATTCCAATAAGGCAAAAAAACAAACACCCAATCATTATAAAAATTATTTTCGTATCCATTATTTCTCCTTTCATGCAAACAAAAAAAAGCTGACTCATTATAATCAACTATTCCTTGTTTTCTATTCGATTTTTATTATTCTTCCTCGCAAAGGATGTACTCTTCATCCCATCCATCGTGCCAAATGTTATAGCGACTCCCATTGTTTATTTTTAATATATATTCCTTGCGTGCTAATGGAGATGTATAATATTTGAAATGCAATGTCTTATCAGTGCCACAAATTTCTTCAAGAGTCATCAATGTGGAGCATTTAAGTATTTTATCCTTTAAAGTAAAATAGGATAAAATCTCCCACTCCTTTACGTTTTCTAGAACCCAAACAACATTGTTTCCACTAATAGAAGGTAAAAACTTTTCCTTTATAATAGTAGGCATGATATCTTCCCATGTCGCTTGATCATTGAATTCAAAATCTTTACTATTGTCGAAGAAGTCATCGCCTAAGCATACACTTGATCTTGTAAAATGAATTTTCATTGCTGCCTCCCTTATTAGAACCAATACTCATGCATCTTCTTTAAGAATTCTTTTGTAATAGGATGTCTAGATGATTCACCTATGACTGAATCAATACCACAATATGGACAAATTGCAGTTCCCTCACTATCTTCCACCCATTCTTCTATTTCATTTGGATTAAATATGGAAAGACAATAAAAGCAACCACATACATGATCGTATAATAATTGTCTTCTGTGATTTGATGAATATTGATGGGCTCTTATATAATCTTCCATATTTGAATACTCCTTCACGCTCTTTTTTCATTTTATCATATAGCTGAAGTTTTGTCTTCATTGCATTATCATGTCAAAGGCAGATGTTGGTTCATTGTGAAATGAAAACGTAAATGCAAGTTATCTTTTTCATTTAGTTGCGGTTACTCTTTCAAGTTAAAACTAGCTTTAACTCTTTCAAAAAGGTATGATGGCTT
>F144_Wood_Sandpiper__coassemble_339_pt1 | contig 3875 bp, 3 predicted proteins | sample F144_Wood_Sandpiper__metabat2_low_PE_003 | metagenome-assembled genome bin F144_Wood_Sandpiper
TTTCTATTTAGATATCATCATTGATGAACTAAATAAGCAATCATTGTTCGAAAAATTAAAAAAATATCATGAAATTAAAATTAAATTACTAAAAAAGTGACTGTTGTGTCGACACAAATAAAGTAAAAGTAAAATTCATGTATTTTTAATATTAAACACAAAAAGAACACTTTTTGATCAATAATTTATGGTCAAAGAAACTATACAAATTATGACTAATAAGATATGCTTTAACTATCAATGTTGCAACTTGATGGTGAAGTTACTTTGAAAGGAGCGGTGTGGACATTTTTCACACTAACAAAGAGGATGAAAAAATATTATAAAATTGTATTAGGTTTATTTTCATTAGTATTATGCTCATCAATGATTGTTTCTTTATTTTCGACATCTATAAAAGCTGAGGATAGGTATGATTATAATGAAGAAAATAGTTTAATTTCAGAAGAAGAACATAATCAATTAAGGGAACATTTTGAGAATACAAAAGAAGAAAGACAGGAAAGAGCTATAAGAGTACATAATTATGCAAACGAAGCACTTAAAAAAAGAGCAATAACTAAACTTAATGTACCCGTTTATGCTCAAGTCACTAAAACACATTGTGGTCCAGCATCTATGCAAATGGTACTAAAGTTTTTGACAAATACTAAATTTGATCAATACACGTTAGGGAGAGAGATGGGGATGACTTCAAATGGAGTGACCATTGATGCAATGTATCGTATGATAAATCAGCATTCAGATGTTTCTTATGACATTGGGTATGCATCAGAGGGAATTTTAGATGAAGATATTATATATAATATAGATCAAGGATATCCACTTACATATGATGTGAATACAACACTTTTAGATGGATGGAACAATATTGATGCTAAGCACCATATCGTAGGGTACGGTTATGAAACCACAAGCAGAGGAATTTCCAATGTGTGGTATATTGATCCATATAATCCTGATGAATTCAAGAACGTAGCAGTAGGAGATACATATGGTAAGAAAGATATTTCATATAGTGATTTACTGGAAACAATGAAATTATTAGATAATAATGATGGGTATTATTTAAGACTTTTGGAATAACCGTTTAAATAACGAGTTTTGTTAGTGAATAATTAATAAAGCTCGTTTCGTTATAATTACACAATCTGTAAATGGAGGCTTCAATCATGAAATACAAAAAAATCAGTTTAATCATCTTTTCGTTCTTAATGTGTGCTTGTAGTACAGTCCCAAAAGAGATTGAAAAGGAAATAGAGAAAGAACCTAGTGTAATTGAGCCGGAACAATCCGCCATTCAATATGATAGGGTGGGAGTTACGAGAAACGAAAGGGTCTCCAATTATTTTGAACATAGCCATACTGATTTAAAAATATCTGAAAAGATATATGGTGCCGAAATCGGTGAATTTAATAATTCAGGTGAATTTATACATCCTTCTTATAGAAGAGCTAATGGAGAACGGCTATTGGTCCAGCGGTCAAATCAATTGATTCAATATGGAATAGCCTCAATCTATGACATTAAAACAGATTCCTATTTTTCATTTCCAGCATTTGAACCTGAAACTAGAACTTATGATTCTATTTACAATGATGGTGCTTTAATTTACACAGAACCTCTTGATGATAAACTCTTTGATTCATCAAATGAATTAGTTGCTTTAAAGTTATCAAGAGATGGAAAAATAAAAACATTATCATCGAAGCACATCTCTTTTATGTCTGGCTTTCCTTTCTTTGCAATCATTGATGGGGTTGTTTACTATGGAAGCGAATGGGAAGAAAAGCAGGATGAAGGATTACAGATTTGTCATGGTATGTTCAAAATTGTTAATGATGAGGAAATAGAAATAAACAAGGTTTGTGATAATGAAAAAATTGTTTTAGATGAAATAGAAAGATATAATCTCAAGTTTTTCACTCAGCCAAGGTCGACAAGTGTCTATAAAAATAACTTTATTTATTTTACTCAATCAATAAAAGATAATGAAGTTGTGGCTCATTTATTGAATACAAAAGATGGGACTATCAAAGACTATCCGTTTGATTTTCTTAAAGATGGTCAATTAATATTGGCTACAAGTAATGACTATTTTCTAGTCGCTTCTAATGGTGAAAAAGAAGGGACTTGCCAATATACTGGAGTGCACATGGACACAAGAGAAACGATAGACTATGGAGTACAACCATGCTTTTATTTTGAAAATATAAGTGACCAACTAATTTATGGGTTAGATAAATCTAAGAGAAAGGTGTCATATTTAGAAATAAATGATGCAGGTGAACTGTTGATTTATGGGTCGGAAATTGAAGGAAAACCAGGACAAAATTTCATTCGTTTATCTAATAATTCATACTTTATTGCTACTCTTGACGGTTCATTTTATTCGACAGTGAAAAGAAAAGAATAGAAAGAAAAATCGCAATTAATAGATTGCAGGAGGAAGAAATGAAAAAAATATGTTTAAGTCTACTGATGCTATTTGTATTATTACCTTTAACTAATGATGTGTCTGCTCATCAAATTAACAACGAAGAACAAAGTATATTTGATGATAAGCAGGTTGATACAGTAACTGTCTATGTCTATGACGAAGATGGAAACTTAGTTTTTAAAGAGGAAAGTATAATTGATGTTAAAACTCGCGGAACGACTACTTCTTTATCAGAGAAAAGTAGAAATCCATTTGGAGTAGGTACAATCATTAGTGAAATTATTGTTAATAATGAAAAATATGACATCGGAAATGATCATTATGTAGTTAGAAAATTTGCTGAGGAGTCTGGGAATATGTATTTATCAGGAGCAAGTGCTGATTATGATTTTAGTTATATAGGATTTAAAACAACTGGAGAAGCAATCGCTGTCAACAATCAACTTGAATCGTACCAGTACGTTGAATTGAGAGGGAAAGTAACCCTTGGAAGTAAAGCCTATGACGTAACTCATGAATACAAAATTAATCCTTTAGCCGTTTAACACGAATTATTTCGTTAAATAATAGTTATAATAAAGGGTCTCTAAATAAACTTGAGTGAGAAGTAACCCCAAATCAGTTTATCGAATAAAGTCACAGTTAACGCAGTGGCTTTTTCTCTAGACTTCTATTTTTCCGTTTACTATAAGATTCATAACTTTTTTTCTCATTAAATCAAGCATCGATTTGGAAGCAATGAGTGAAAAAGTTGCTTGTTGATCTAATGTATATCTATTCGATGTGTATTTCAGATTTTTAATAATCTAATTCCGATTTTTTACAAATGCATTTGACATGTTTTTTCTATCAAGCTCAGAATATGTCCTTACGAATTTACAATTTCTTCTCTCCACTTGTCTAATGTTGCAGCGAAGTTACTGAATTCTATTAAGGTACAGTCTATAATTTTTTTCAAAGGTTACGTTTATACGTTGTAAAAAAAATTAAAGAAGCAGAATGGTCACAGCTAATATTCGGACATTCAAAAAAGAGGCTTGATGGAAAAATAATAATTGGATTGAAATAAAGAATAGGTATTGGAATTTTTGGTGAAATGTTCTATCATAAAATTGCTCAGAGAGTAGGAGAGATTTACTGGCAAGTAAAGGACCTCTTCTTTTAATTTCTCGCGTACTCCTTTAAAATATATTATAATGAATAATAAAAAAACTGCCAATAAAGGCAGTAAAAGGTAACTATTTACCGATAAATGAATAAGCGTATATAAGAAAATATTAAAAGAGCGCCTTAGTGATAGACTCGCTCTAAAACTTCTAAGGCGTTTTCGTTTTTTATTTTGCTTGTTTGCAGTAGACTTAAGATCTTTACATAGGCTTTGTCTTTATAGACTTCAATGGTAAGATATTAAAATTTCTATAAATAAAATAACTT
>F144_Wood_Sandpiper__coassemble_350_pt1 | contig 3711 bp, 4 predicted proteins | sample F144_Wood_Sandpiper__metabat2_low_PE_003 | metagenome-assembled genome bin F144_Wood_Sandpiper
GATGTACAATATGTACAACTTCCTGCGGTTTTAGTAAGTCATGCAGGACTTGGTTGTATTGCCGTCCAATCTTGTTTAAGAATCGACTAAGCACACTTCGGTGTGTTTTTTTTATGTTTCATAAAAAAAAGACCACATGGGTCTTTCGTTAACGTCTACCTGCACCGCCTCCGCAACTTGAACCGCCACCGCCAGAGCCTCGTCCTCCACCAAAGGATGAACGACCAGCACCTCCGCCACTTGAGCGACCACCAAAGCTGCTTCCTCCGCCGAAGCTACCAAAGCCTCCTGAAGAGGGGCGATGATGGTCATGATGATCATGAAAGATGATGGGTCTACGTCGGTAGGTTGGCATTCCCATTCCACCATAATAGCGTCTTGGTCTAAATACTGAACCTACGACTGAAGCAAGGATTACAAGAATAATGATAGCAAAGAACATTTCAAATAAGAAACCTCCAAAGCTAAATCCATGATTGTTACTTGTTTGGTGTCCACCACTATTACTCGGAGGTGTGATATAAGGCACACCTTCCAATTTAATCATCACATCATATAGACTTTCTACCATCTTGCTTATACCTTGATCATATTGAGCAAGGGCAAAGTCAGGTTCTAAGTTATAGTCAAGCAACATTTGTAAACGACCACTACTGATTGAGTCAGTAATACCGTCTCCTTGTAAACAATAGTAATCCTCTTCACCGATAGCTAGTAATAATAAGACACCATTGTTGTATTCACTAGAGCCTATCTCCCACTTGTTAAACATCTCATAGGCAACATCATCAATGGACTCACCATCAAGGAAGTCTACGGCTGCTACAACAAGCTGTGAACCATTCTTATTCTCTAATTCAGCGTTTAACTTTATAATCATCTTCTCAGTTTCTTCGCTGATTACATTAGCACTATCGAGTACATAATAATTATCACTCGGTTCAGGTACATCAAAACCTTTAATGCTTATTGTATTGATCAACAATAAAAATAAGCAGAAGGGAAGTAATATATTTTTTAATTTCATTCTATTCCTCCATCAAACACTTCTAATTTATTATGAGAAAATTGATATAAAAAAGAAGCAGGGAAATTTGTTGTTTCATTCATAAGAGATAGTACATATTCATGATATTTATCACGTTTAATCATATCATTTCTACCATCATAATCCGCTTTAAAAGAAAGGACATAATCGCTGTCTTTTTGTGTTAATTCTTGATTGTTTAAGGCTGCAATTAATTCATTAAAAGCTCCATCAAGTAAAGTAGATGCATGAGCTTCTTCACTAATTGAACGGTTTTCATCAAAACTATGAATAGCTTGGTTAAGAACTAAAATACTTGGATTATCATCTTTGAGATACTTGGAAGCGATACTTACCAAGTTTTTGGCATAAGATACTTTCTTCATACTATCATTCTTGATTGATAAACCATCGTCATGATAGCCATTTGTATAAACATCGTAGGCTTTATTTGAAAAGCTTGCGAATGTAATCTGACTCTTTATAAAGGATGTACAAAGTACTATCAACAAGGCAGCGATGATCGCAAATGGTTTGTTGAATTGTAATTTTTTCATCGATTAATTTCCGTTAACTTAGCTTTCAATTCGCCTTCGATGCGTCCTAATTCAATTTCAGCTTCTACACGTTTAGCACGGCCTTCAGTTTGAATTTTCATAACTTCATCCAAAGTTTCAATGAGTTTCTTGTTTGTATTTTGTAAAGTTTCGATATCAACAATACCACGTTCACTCTCTTTAGCTGTTTCAATTGAACCCATTTTTAAAGTATCAGCATTCTTTCTTAATAATTCATTAGTCATGTTGGTAACTGAACGTTGAGCTTCCATTGCTTGACGAGAGTTTTCTACACCAAGAGCAAGAACCATTTGGCTCTTCCATAATGGAATGGTATTAACAAGAGAAGATTGAATTTTCTCAGCCATCAATGTGTCATTGTTTTGAACTAGACGAATTTGAGGAGCCATTTGAATAGAAATCATTCTAGTTAATTCTAAATCATGAAGTTTCTTTTCAAAACGATTACAGAATGAAGCATAATCATTCGCTGCTTGCGCATCTTCAGGAAGACCACTTTGTTTAGCCTTATCCATTAATTTAGGTAATTCAATCGTTTGTGCTTCTTTTAATTTACGTTTACCAGCAAGAATATACATTGATAATTCTTTAAAGTTTTGTAAGTTTAAATCATACATTTGATCTAACATCGCAATATCTTTCATTAATTGAATTTGGTGATTTTCTAAAACTCCACAAATTTTTTCAACGTTAGAATCTGCTTTATCATATTGAGCTTTCATTGAAGTAATCTTATTTGCTTGTTTCTTAAAGAAACCAAAGAACCCATTTGATTCTTCATTATCAATTTCAAATCCTTTTAACTCAGTAACTAATTCTCCTAGTTTTTCACCAACTTCACCTAGGTCTTTAGTTCTTACTTTATCTAATGCACCCTGTGAGAAGTTTGCTATTTTACCTTGAGCTGATGCTCCATATTGAAGAATAATATTAGAATTAGTTAAATCAATCTTTTCAGCGAATTCTTTAACTACTTTCTTTTCTTCTTCACTTAATGTACTTTCATCTAATTGAATGGCTTCAATTTTCTTTTCTTGTGTTTCAACTTCTACTACTTGTTCTGCTTGGAAAGGATCCAAGGTTAATGTAGGCATACTTTCTTTCTTTTCTTCCATTTTGTTTCTCCTCTTATTTCGTACTGTTTGTTTCTTCGACTAAACCTTGTTGTTTCATTAAGGTCTCCAAGACGGTAATATCACTTGATATATCCATTGCTTGGTTTGAATAAAGCAAATCAAGCTGCTTCTTGAAGGCTTGTGTTGCTAATTGCATTGCTTCTTCAATTTTAGAAGCAGTTGATGATGTATTTTCACCTTCAACTAAGCTATCTTCTAAGGATTGATAAGAATGAGAGAGTTTTATTAGTGTAGGTAAATAATAATTCATGAATTTTCTTAACTGTTGATATAAAGTTGGTTCTTTATATACAAGTTTGCTAATTTCATTCATGATTTCAATTATTTCTACAATCGATTGACTTACACGTTCATCATCAATGGACTTATCTAGTTCATTAAGTTCAATCGTGTATTGCTCCATTTTAGCTAAGAATTCATCAGCCATTGGATGATTACTGCTCACTTTCTCAACGGTTCTAATCTCAATAGGTTTACATAACTTGTTTGCTATAAAATAGGTAACTATTGATATAACAAGACAGATTAGATAATCACTAAGATGAATCATTTTAAGAAATAATGCTGCAAGGATCCATGCTCCTGTAGCAATATAGATAGGAATCACTGAAGTCTTCTTCGTTATCGTAACTTTCTCTTCCATTTTAATCTCCCTTACTCCTTATCTATTTTATCAGAATTAATAATTTATTTCTATAAAAGTTACAACTCTGTTAGAAAAAAGTGCTTATTTATCGGATATTAGGTTGTTTCGTATAGTTAATATACTAAACTTGGAAAATAGATCAAAATAAGATATAATAAAAACATTGAAAAAAGAGGACAATGTATGGAAAAAATCAAGTTAGATGAATTCTTTAATTATCAATTTTTATCGAATTTAAAATCAAATCCAAGTCAAGATGAGTTAGCTTTTGTCGTTAGCCATGTTGATGAAAAAAGTGATAGCTATGATCGAAGTATCTGGATA
>F144_Wood_Sandpiper__coassemble_390_pt1 | contig 3396 bp, 2 predicted proteins | sample F144_Wood_Sandpiper__metabat2_low_PE_003 | metagenome-assembled genome bin F144_Wood_Sandpiper
CTCAAAATGAGGTGAAAGGGAAAATTATGAAAAAGATTTTTAGTTTATTTATTGCTTTATTAATGGTCTTTTCTTTAAACGTCTCAAGTGTTATGGCTGAGTCAGCTGATTTTGCACATCCAGATAAAGCAGTTACTGAAATGATAGTAGAAACAGATGTTAAACAAATTAATGCAGAAGATAATTATGTGTTTAATGATGGAAGTTATCTAGTTGATAAGTCATCTTTAGTAGGAACTCGATTAGAAGACAAAGCAGTTATAGTAACAAGAAATGGTATCTACGTTGATGGTAAGGAAAGTGACTCGATTGAAATTATGATTAAAGGTGCTATTGTTGCTAATTTAGTTGAAGGAGTAATAATCTACGCTACAGGATATACCGGAGCGAAATTAACTGCGTTGGCAATTAAAGCTATAGTTTCCCTAGTTTCAGCACATCCAGTTGGGTTCTTAATCCTTGTGGTACTAGCGGCTGTTACTGCTGCGGTTGTTTTATCTTATGAGACATCTACAGGCAACGAGTGTATTTTAAGTCCTTCTGGTGGATATACTTGCAAGTATAGTATATAACCAATATGTGGAAGTATTTTATATTGGGATTTGTATTTGCTTATATTATGATTGTTGCTCTAGATAAACTGGGAATAAAAGGAATTATACGCATAATTATAATAATTCTATCAACAGTTATTCTAGGAGTTTTAATGAATTTAGCATCCCTAACTTAATCGCAGATTAAAGAAGGTGTAATTAATATTAATAATCAAAACAAAAATAATACGCTTAACTCGGTAAGAGAAAAGCGTATTATTTTCGATGTAATTTAGATATAGAAAATATAGAAGTGTTAGATTTAAATAATTAATATCTGAACAATATGAATTGTAATATGTATCAGATGATTGTTCTACTGAGCATCGAGTAGATGAAGCAAATTATGTTACGTCTTTATCTCAAATTGATGGAAATGAATGTTTTGAAGCTCCTTCTGGCAGCAGTTATGTATGCAAATGGTCGCATAACAGATGAGTAAAAAACTATAAATGAATCGTTAATTTCATATTTGATTAACTTAAGATTTTCAACTCAATTAGAAAAAAATAGTACAAAATTCATTAGTTAATGATTGACAACACTAACATATTCATATAGCATTAAGTTAGAAAGGGCTTACATTAAGTTGTAAGGTGGTGGACATTAATGATATATATTTACTTTAAGTAAATAATTAGTTTAGGTTTTTATAATATCTCTAACATAGAGAAGAAAGGTATTTATATGAAAAAAAAAATCAGATTTACACTTTGTTTAACTTTAATATTTGCTACTTCAAATTTTCTGACCTTAAGTGCTACCGATAACAAAGACATAAGAAATACTAGAGTGCCTACCTCTGAAGCTCAAAAAGAAATTGATGTAATTGAAGCAGAGTTTTTGCAAAGAAATAATGTTACAAGTACTGATGAATTAACTAATAAGCAAGTTTTACAATTAGTAGATTTAGTCAACGAGTTTAAATTAGGCATCTATGGGGAGGAAAGGGTTAGTACAATAACATCAAAATATTTAACTTTCCATTCAGGAGACCTATATTTAACTTTGGATGCATCGACTCATATTATAGGCAATGTATATTGGAATCACGGGCACGCAGGCATTGGAGGAGAATTACCAGGAGATGTAATTGAAGCAAATCCAGACGATGGAGTATATTATTATACGAATAGAGATGGTTATTGGAACTCAAGAGCAAATGGAGGTATCTATAAGGTAGTTGATGCTGTGGATGAAGAATATCAGGTAGCATTAGATTATGCTAATGAAAAAGTTGGACTTGCTTACGGATTCAATCCACTTAGTAATAGTGACTTTTATTGTAGTGAGTTAGTGTTTTACGCTTGGGATGCAGCTGGATATGATTTAGATCATAAGAGAATTCCAGGAAAATATATCTTGCCTCAGGATTTGATGCTTGATGCTGATACTAAAGAATATTCAAGTTTTAACTGATGAAAAGTCTAATTTGCAACAAGAAGTTTTTGCTTATTTTAATTCCATTGTCTTTTCTTTTAGGGTCATGTAATCAAAGCAAAAGCGAAAATGTTGATGAAAGTAAAATCAAATATTTTACTTACTACGATGAGCCTATATCCAATGGTATAGCTAATAATTTTGTTTTTCTCAATTCTGAAGGGAATGTAATAAAAACTGAAATCCTTGAGATGGGAAGAAAAAAAGATATATTTTATTCTGAATTAAATTCAGAAAATAAAAAATTCTATATGCTTGGTAATGGAGGTCTTTTTGAAATTGATTTGATTGACTATACTGCCAAAATGCTTAGTGAAGATAATATTAATCAAGTAACATTTTATGGTGAAAAAATTTTTTACTATCAAAACAAAGGATTTAAAGATGACCATTACTCTGCTGGGATTTGTGAAATTTCATCTGGCTGTACCTATTTGGATTATCTGGTAAGTGATTTATATTTCAGTGATAATGCTTTATTTGTTGCAGCAAGATGGAAAGATGACTACAAACTCTTTCAATTTACATCTAACGGGATTGAAGAGTCAGATTTGGCATTTAACGTTTTCTCAATACATAAAATTAATGGTGTTCTTTATGGACATGTTGGACATGCATTTCTTCAACTATCAAATCAAAAAGTTTTGCCATTTGTTGATGAACAACTAGAGCCACTAACTTTAGATGTTGAGCTATTTATGGATTCAAAGGGAAATGCTTACTTGCTTGATTCAATACAAAATATTCTATATAGTGCTATTTTTAATGAAAATTACATCGTTTGTAGCGAACATCTATACTTAGAGCAAGAATATACGGTGTATCCATCATTAGTAGATGATACCATTACACTTGTTGGTGAAGATTCACTTATCTATACACTTAATTTAGTGACTAAAGAGATAAATGAAGAGGGTACATCATTTGATTTAAAACGTTTTTATCATACAATATTATTAAAATAATTCTTAATGTTGATTAGAGTTCGTTTAGCCATATATATACAGGATATTATTAATAAACTTGAATTAATTTGGCTATAGGAACTGATATATCTGAAATTTTGCTAACAGTAATGTGGAGAATAAATTAACCCCACTATTCTTAACTAACCTCTTTTCCTTCAAGAGGTTAGTTTTTTGGTGTGCCGGGTATAGCATATATCTAGGTGGTGAAAGTCCACTGTGGAGGCAAAGTTCCGACCCAAGGAACACGAACATTTCGAGACAGTGAGTCTGGATGAGCTCCTTGAAAAGGTAAGCGGACAACGAATGTTTTACTTAATTCCATTTTCATTTTACAATAGGCGATTATTTTTCGTCTCGAAGAGATCCTAGTTAAAGCCTTTTATGGTATGGCTAAA
>F144_Wood_Sandpiper__coassemble_586_pt1 | contig 2585 bp, 3 predicted proteins | sample F144_Wood_Sandpiper__metabat2_low_PE_003 | metagenome-assembled genome bin F144_Wood_Sandpiper
ATCAAACATGCTGGATAAAGAAATGTAACAAAGAAGAGTACTTTGAAGAGCAAGCCTTTATAGATAGTTATAAAGATATGGCAGAATTCATTGTGATTTCTGATAATAGATTTTATATTAGACCAGTTTATCAGTTAATTGTAAAGTCTTTTTCCATTGAAGATAGCAAATTGTTTCGATCATACTCATTTCAATTCAACAAAAAGACCAAAGTATGGGAAAAAGTTTGTTATGCTAATGAAATAAAAATTGAGCTTAAACAAATTACGGATATTCCTAAACAAAAAGTAATGATTAGGCAGAACAAATAAGAAACACAAAAACAAGAAGAAAAGTTACATAAATTTTTCGATTCATAATTTTTGCATTTTACTATTGATTTCTATTTACTAATTTTTTTAGTTTATTTTGAGGTGATGTTATTTACTATAAACTGCGGATAGTGATTTAATTTCACTGTAGTAGAAGTTAAATAAACATTTAGTATTAACATTAATAATTTATAATTTGTTTCAGCATAACTTAAATGAAGAAATGATTGACAACCTCACTATATGCATATAAAATTATATTAGAAAGGGCTTACATTAAGTTGTAAGGTGGTGGAAGTTAATGGTTAATTTAAGATAAAAGTGGTTTAAAGACAGGTTATAATATTGTTAGAATAGACTTAATTAATGAAAGAGATATACAGTATCTAAATTGTCCAATTGAATTAGGATATGATAATCCATGAATGATTTTAGCAATTATTTAGTTATATTTACGAACAAAAGGAGGAACTAAATGGAACTACTAGCTGATATTACTTTTTTATTAATACCTTGCTTTGCAATCTTAGGTTTTACATTATTAATATTTTCAGCATATGTCTTATATTTGATGTCTATTGCCTTGAAAATATATATAGCCGAACATAAAGGAGGTTTGACACATGAATAAATTAAAATTAATATGTATTGCTATAGTCTTATTATTCTCTACCCATACGCAAAAGACTCTTATCAATGCTATGGATAGTCACAAAGAGTTGGAAAGAACTTCATCTATTATCTTCAACATTGATGAAGTAGGAACAAAATCATTCGTAGATGAAAGTGGAAATATAGTTGAAGTAACAATTGAGGATGTAATACACACAAATAGAGCCGCACTTATTGTGAGCGGTAAACAAATTACAGCGCGATTCGGCAGATTTATTACATACTCATTTTTTATTGATACATCTTCAACTGGTTCGCCAGATTATTTCACAAAAATCGATTCAGCCTATGGCTCTGCTGTTTCTGTTATTGGTGGCGATTTTAACAATAAGGTGTTAAGTATTGATTCTAAAACAGAAACATTGAGAAGTCCAGCTATGGTATCGTTGTTTGCAAATATTATTGGTTTAGAAGTCATTAATTTTCATGTGACATTGTACTGTGAAATTAAAGATGCAAGAATTACAACATATTTTGAAAGCTATTTATAGAGAAGGAGAAAAAATGAAACATCTAGCTAGAGTTTTTACATTACTATTGGTTATGTTTTTATGCATTGGATATTTTAATCCCACATTAGCTAACATAAACTCAAATAAAGGTTGGTCATTAGAATTTAATCTTACGGAAAATGGAGAAAAAACTGTTACTCTTGAAGATGGTACTCTCATTACTGTTTCAATAGAAGATATATCACCATCTAAAACAAGAGCAGGACTAACAGTCACTGGTAAAAAAGTTTCAGTCACTTCTGGAAATGTAACTATATCAGCAAAATTCGATTCAAAATCTTTTCAAATTGACAACTCTTATTATACTGAAATATTGAATGTTTATGGTGAAACATTTATTGGTCAATTCGTTAAATTAGAAGAAATATCATCTGAAATTGTCAGAAAAAAAGAAACAGCATTTTATCCAGCTAATTTTACTGTGACAGCAAAATATCAAAATGAAATTGTTAGCCATATTACTAAAGGTATGCTTGTTGAAATCAAAAATGCAAAGGTAACTGTTAAAGAACTCACTTAAACAATTATAAAGTCCCGTACAATACTAAGAAAAGATTCATTGATGTACTATCTATGATGACTTTGAATAGTAGAGTGGTGCTAATCGGAAAGTCTAGTATAGGACATCATTGTGAGGCGTTGTCTGAAGGAGACGCAGGATCGATAGAGTTGTAGATAATCAACAGACCGAAATGGAAAGTGAAACACAAGTTGCGGTAGTGGAAATGTGATGACGTTTCGAAGAGCGATGAAATCTATTTACTGTATATTTAAAGAACCAGTCGAATATATGGGCACTCCATTGAGAAGATGTTAGGTATGTTGATAAGGACGGAGCGTATGCCCCTGTGAGCTCTCTTCATTTATCGAAAGGGTAATGGTCTTTCATTAGCATAATTGACTAAATTTGCATTAAAAAAAGATTCTTAAAAAAGCTTTTATATAATTTGGAGCTGATTTTTGGTTGCCAATCTCTATAGCTTTACAATTTGTAGCATAGCTAAAGTGAAAAGATAAGTTCCACTTTAAGGGTTCAAAAAAATATGTTGAATTTACTTATACAAATTTTCAATATATAATAGGGATGAAG